>Ga0172381_10000549_pt1 | contig 45303 bp, 40 predicted proteins | sample Leawel6488metaG_FD_119754 | JGI IMG/M metagenome (GOLD analysis project Ga0172381, IMG submission 119754) | Leachate microbial communities from a municipal landfill in Southern Ontario, Canada - Leachate well 64-88 metaG | ecosystem: Engineered > Solid waste > Landfill > Unclassified | place... | reverse complement strand
TTCGGCTACGCCAAATTCGTCAGTCGTCGGCAGACTTTAGCTTTAAGTATGCCTTCTCCTTTCTTATTTGGCTCACTCGAAATCTGGAAATTTCGTTATGAAAAGGGTTTCTAGACAACCTCCTGGGCGGTTTTTTGTTGTTTATTGGAATTAATTAGTCTTTCAATACTTCGACATAGGCGTATTTGACGCCGAAGCTTTTGGCTTGTTCATAGGTCGGAAACCAGATATCGAACTGATAATTGCTTTTCCGCTGGTGCATCCGATCCTCCACCGAAAACACTTTGTCGCCGTAGATCTCAGGAATCCGGATCTCGGTTCCGAACGGAAGGCCGTTGTTTGCCACCACGCCATCATGGACATATGTCCCATTGGCCGTAATGAACGGCGTATCATCGGTCTGCGCCGCGGTACTGGAATAGGCCGTCAGAACCACTTCTATCCGGTTCACCGCTTCTTGAACCTCGGCTTCTTTTTCGATTTCCGGGGTTTCCCGGGCACACTTGCCCAAGCTTAAAAAATCGGCGCGCGAAAATTGATCCTTACAAATCAACAAGTCCGAAATACATCCCGCCGCCTGGACGATCGGATTTGAAACCGTGAGTCCTTGGGCTTCCACTCCTTTATAGCCGAAAGCCAGCCACATCGTTCCAAATCCCATCGTAAAAATAAGCAGGCTTTTACTCCAGCCTGAGGCTTTAAAGTTAATACACATAATTTGGTAACTTTCCGAACCATAGATGCCTTTCTATGTCGTTTTTAGGATCATTTTGCCGGCAAAATTCCAACACAATTAGTCAATTTGTCAAGCCTGAGCAAAATTCCGTACTTTTATTGCGACGCCCTCTATTGTATTCTAATATCGTTTTTTTGTCAATAGTCTCTCAGGATTAAAATTAAAAAATTCATCCCCAATCCCGCCACAAAAAACCAACTCGTAAAAACAAAAAATCGGCGACGCAACCAAAAAAAGCCGGGAGCAATGCTCCCCGGCCCGGTAATTTTTTCCGATTTGGTTTCTAACCCTTTTTAAGACGGTCCATTTCCTCTTTTACCACCGCTTTTTCGTCCCAGACCACCCGCTTCCCTTGTCCGTACCGGATCGCCGCCTCACAACCCTTCCCAGTAAGGATGACCGTGTCCGAGGGCGCTGCCAAAGACAACGCCTTGGCAATCGCTTGACGGCGGTCGCGGATCACCTCCAGCCCATCTTTGGAAAACCCGGCTCCGATCGCCCCCTCCCGGACCATATCGATTATTTTTTGCGGGTCTTCATCGTAAGGGTCTTCATCGGCCAGGATGATCCGATCACAATACCGCGCCGCGATCTGGCCTAATACCGGGCGTTTCCATTTGTCCCGGCCGCCACCACAGGCCCCCAAAAGGCAAATCAGACGTCCGCCCGGCGCCAAGTCATGCTGCAGGGCGGAATAGGCCTGCTCCAAGGCGTTGGGCGTAAAGGCGTAATCGACAAAAACATTGGGAGTAACGCCCGCCCTTTCCATTCTTCCGGGGATTGACGCGACCCTGGCAAGTGCCTTACGGCAAATATCGAGGCTAATTCCTTGTGAACCCGCGACCGCGATTGCCGCCAGCGCGTTATAAATATTGAATTCGCCCACCAAACCCATGACAAACTCCGTGCCGTTGACGCCAAAGCGCACCCCATCCCGGCTCGACACCGCCTCTTGCGCGCAAATATCGGTACCCTCCGGTTTTTTGCAAACTTCCTTGGCACACATCCCGTAGTAAAATGTCCGGGCCGGTTTAAATTCCAGGAAATATTTGGCGTTTTCGTCGTCCCGATTGATCACATGGAATCCTTTTGCCGCCGCAAACAGCTTGAGTTTGGCATTGCGGTAATTTTCAAAACCCCCGTGGGATTCGATATGCTCCGGCGTCAGATTGGTAAAGACCGCCCCCTCGAAACGGATAAACCGGTGGCGGTGCTGTTTGATGCCCTCCGAAGTTACTTCGATGATCGCGTATTCACACTTTGCCGCCACCGCCTGCGCCAGCAACTTTTGCAGTGCAAACCTTCCGGGCATGGAATTCCCCAGGCCATTCTTGCGCACCTCGTTGGCCACCTCGAACTTGATCGAGGACGACAAGGCGACTTTATAACCCGCCTCTTTTAAAACCGTTGCCAACAGCTCGACCGTCGTCGATTTGCCGTTGGTCCCGGTGATCCCGATCACCTTTATCTTTTTTGACGGGAACCCGTAACGCAAAGCGCCCCCCATTGCCCACAAAAAATGGTACCCATCCATCACAAACAACGGTACCATCGCCCGGACCTTGCTTTTTATTTTGTTGATAATTGCCATATCCTCCATTTTACACAACTAGTGCCACCCTAAGCAATAACCGAAGTTTGGTATTGCAAAAAATAAAAAAGGTGGTATAGTGTATATTATTGCCAGTGAGCAATAATTTATTTTTATTTGCACCATCAATTAATAACCATTTATCATTGATAAATTAAATACAATGCCAATTATCAAATCAGCGAAAAAAGCTTTGCGCCAGAACCTGCGGCGCCAGGCCAGAAACAAAACCGTCAAGCAAAAGGTAAAAACCGTGTTGAAAGACGCGCGGAGCCTAGTTACCAACAAAAAAGGCGCGGAAGCCCAAAAGAACCTTTCGGCAATCTACAAAGCCATCGACAAGGCGGCCAAAAAGGGAATCATGAAACCGAATACCGCCTCGCGGAAAAAATCGCGCATTACCAAGTTGATCGCCAAAGTCCTCAAATAAACAAAAAAACGCCCCCGCAAGGGGGCGTTTTTCGTAACACCACTACATCTTGGAAACCAACAAGTCTATCCCCGTCTCCGGGTCGACTTTGCCCAGCTTGATATCGAGGTCAAATTGCCCGATGAGCCGGTATATGTTCTTTAATTCACCAATCTCAAACCGCCGCGCCAGCGCCGTGGTCTTACCCAAAACGTAAGGATGGATTCCCAGGCGGTCAGTCGGGCGGTCGGAGGCAACACACGATTTTACTAAAACCAGATTCCTGAATTGCGACGCCATCATCGCCAGCAAGTAAAGAGGGTGGTCCCCCTTGCTGATATGGTCTTTTATAAGCGCCAGCGCCAGTTTTTTATCCCGCTGGGCGATCGCGTCGATTGTCCGGAAAATATTGGTCTCCGTCTCCAGGCCGGCCAGGCTTTCAATATCCGCCGCGGATACTTCCCGACCGGAAAGGTAATGGCCGATCTTTTGGATTTCGTTTTCCAGGCACCACAGGTCGTTGCCGATCCTTTGGACCAGTATCTCGGCCGCCGGCCGGCCGATGCGGTTGCCGATCGCCCCGAATTCACCAATCGTCCAAGCGATAAGTTTTTCCCCCGAGAGCGGCGTAAATTCGACCACCTGGGCATTCTTTTTGAAAGCAGTCAGCAGGCGGTCATTTTTTAACACCTTTCCCTCCTGGCAAAAAACAATATTGTGCCCCGACCTGGCGACGCCCTCCATTTTTTCCAAAAGCGCCTCCTTGAAATCCTTATTTGTTATCGGGTTTTTAAGAACAATGAATTTCTTTTCCTGGAAAAGGGAACACTGGCTCAATGCGGAAAAAAATTGTCCGGCCTCCCCGGACACCGCATCGATTACCAGAAAATCCAACCCGGTTTTGCGCTTTTGGTACTCTTCGACGATTAAGGCAAGTTTTTTTGACAGGCGATAGGTGTCTTCGCCGTACAGGAAAATTAACATTGGGACATTTGATTAGGATTGTTTCCCTCATTCTATCACTAAAACACAAAATCCCGCGGCAGACGCGAGATCATGGCTAAAACGGAAAACTCGTTTATTTTATGATATTGCGCACCTTTTCGATTATCTCGCCGGGAGTAAAATGCGCCTTGATCAGATAATCGGTCGCCCCCAATCCCAGGCCCCGGTCAACATCCTCCTTCTGCCCCAGATTTGAAAGCACGATCACGGGAATCGACGCCACAAAAGGATCTTCCTTTTTTTGGGCCAAAACATCAAACCCGTCAATACCGGGCAAGATTAAATCCAACAGCACTAAGTCCGGTTTGGTCTCTTTTATTTTTTGAATCCCCTGTTCGCCGTCAACCGCCTCCACCACTTCATAACCCTCATTGGTCAGCTTGCGAACGATTAACTCCCTGAGGAATTTATCGTCTTCAACTATTAAAATTTTTTTTGCCATATTATTTTTTAGATTGCGCGGGCGGCCTAATACAACCCATCCCGCGAAACATCTCAGCCAATGTATTTTTTGATCTTTTCCACAACCTCCTTGGGGTCAAACTCCGTTTTTACCAGCCAATCGACCGCGCCCAACCGTTTAGCCTTATCCAATTCCAGCGGCTGGCCGGAATTTGAAATAATGATCACCGGAACCCCGGTGAGCTGAGGGTCCTTTTTCATCGCTTCCATCACGTCAAACCCCCCCTTGCGCGGCATAATTATGTCCAGCAATATAAGGTCGGGTTTATTTTCCTTCATTTTCTTAAGCCCCTCCTCCCCATCCATCGCCAAAGACACATCGTAACCGATGCTGGCTAATTTCCGCCCTAAAAGCCGGATGATCAATTCTTCGTCTTCAATAAGTAAAATTTTTTTTCCGGCCATATCATTATATTATCCCCAATGCTTCATTTGTATCATTGTAACTCATCCAAAGAAAGCCGCAAGCGTAAAAAACCCGTTACCAGGAAATCGTTTGCTAATGGGCGGCCAACGGTACCGTAAAGAAGAAGGTTGTTCCTTTCCCCTCCTCCGAAGCAAACCATACCTTGCCGCCATGGGTTTCCACAATATTCTTGGTGATAAACAAACCCAGCCCCGTACCTTCGGTCTCCATCTTGATTGCGTTGGCTCCCCGGAAATATTTTGTAAATATGCGGCTTTGCTGGTCCTTCATTATCCCCATCCCGCTATCCTTCACCGCCACTTCCAAACCTTCCGCCTTTTGGGAAATCGTTACCCGAATATTACCGCCGGCCGGAGTATATTTGATCGCGTTCTCAATAAGATTAGCGATCACCAGTTTCATTTTCTCGACATCAATCTTGACCGGAGCTAATTTGGCCGCGGGCTTTTCAAAATCAAGCGTAAGTTTTTTTTGCTCCAATATCTGCCCGTAATTGGCGACTAATGTTTCAATGGTCTCTTCCAGGTTGACCAAAACAAGGTTATACAAATGGCGCCCCTCTTCAATGCGCGTCACGTTGAGCAAGTCATTGATCAAGTTGATCATCCTCTCGTTGGATTTATAGGTTTTATCCAAAAAATCCCGCTGGTCCTCGGTAATAGGCCCCAAATCCCCGTCCAGGATCATTCTCAAAGTCCATTTGATCGCGGAAATTGGCGTCCGCAACTGATGGGCCGCGATCGAAACGAATTCCGTCTTCATTCTTTCCACGATCTTTTCCCGGCTAATGTCATGAGCGATTATCAGCGTCCCCACCTTGCCCCGACCGCTTTGGACTTCCAGGGAGCTTACTTCGTATATTTCATTTTCACTGATGTAAAGCTCTTTGCGGGAAACTTCGGTTATCACCGGTCCGATAAGATCGATCAAAGGCCTAAATCCGTTGATCAATTGGAAAGCGGCGATCTTTTTCCCGATCAATCCCCGGATCTCTTCCCGAGTCACGCCAAAAGCCGCCTCAATCAAGGAGTTGGCCAGCATAAAGCGGTCATTGGCATCAAAAAGGATCAGCCCGTCGGCAAAATTCGTAATAATGGCCAAAGTTTTTTCTTTTTCTTCTTCCGCCCGCCGCCGCAAATCTTCCATATCCTCAAGCATGTTCATCAAGGCCACGCGCGAGTCCTCCGAAAACTTCACTTGTTCCCGCAACTGGCGCGTACGTTCATCGGTTTGCCACTCGGAACTCTTTGGCATTTCATGAAAATCCTTAACCGCCGACTTGGCCGCCGCGACTACCTCTTTGTTTCCTTCTTTTGGCAATCCCGGCGCCAAAGACTTATCCGCCAGGTTAATATTCAAACTCGAAAAAGCTCGGGGCCGCGGCATCCCGCCGGCGACAGTGAATGGCGCGCCATTATTTGTATTTTTATCGGGTTCTTTAGTCATCTGATTACGTTTTTTCCTAAGAGTAGTTTATTTTTCGGGAGTCCCTCCGATTTTTAGAATCAGCGTGCGCAGGTGTTCATTTTCCTTTTTCAATTCTATCATCTTCAGTTCGCGGCCGACAGTAATGCGCTGGAAGGTTTCCAGATCTTTGATCTTCTTTTCCAAATCGTTGGTACGATCAATCACCTTTTCTTCCAGTGTCTGGTTAAGGGTTTCCAGCTCAACGGTACGCGCTTTGACGCGCACTTCCAATATCGAATTCATTTCTTCAAGATTTTGCTTTACCTTTTCCAATTCCCGGGTCCTCTCCAGCACCTTTTGCTCAAGCAGTTCTTTCTCGCGATACTCTTTTATCGTACTCTTGATCAACGAATAACCGAACGCACAAAAAAGCACAAAAAGGACAATCAAAAGCGCTTGCTGCCACGAATATTCGATAAAGAAAGGCATTACCGCCAGACTGGCGCCCATCAACCCCACAAATATTTCCACAAGAATGACTTTGATCCCAAACAGCCGGTCGCAAACGGCATGGTAGGCCAGATAACCCAATATCGCTAGGACGACATAATCCAAAGCTAGGCCAAAAAAACCGGTATATCCTAATTCGCCGCCCAATACCGACCCCACCACGTTAAAGAACAGATTCTCTATGCCAAAAATTGCCGCGGCCAAGGAAATAAAACGCGCCGTTTTCCGGTTTTCCGGATCAGCATACCGCCGGTTCCGGGACAACCGGAAAAAAGACAAAAACAGCGTGGCAATCGCCAACCCCGCGTAGGGCCAAAACAAAACTCCGGGGATCACCCAAATCGATAACGGCAGATTGGCATTAAACCCAACCTCGCGCACCACCAGGTCCGTAAATGAAACTATCGAAAAGAACGTCCAGTTAAAAACCTGGAACCCGTCCATCCACCGGCTTTTTTTATCCAGTGCGTTGTCCGCGGGAAAATTCGAGGAGAAAAAATAAAAAACCGCAAAAAAAACCGGCAATAACCCAAACCCCGCCCGCGCCGCCCACAACGCCGCCAAATAAATTTCTTTCCCGTAAAAAAACAGTTGCGCCATCACGCTCACTGTGTCAAGGTTAATCCAAAGCAGCACATAAAGGGCTGCCAGCAAAAACAACCGGCTGGGCTTGGTGTAGCGGTTGGCAACATACGCCCAAAGGACAAGTTCAAGCCCCACCACGTTAACCAAAAACAACAACAACGTATAGATCGACGCGATATAGTAGATTATGTCAGAAGAGATCATGGAAAAAAGGACGTACAAAAAAACAAGAGACCCGGTGCGACACTGGCTAACCGATAATATATTTTAACATCAAAACGACTCACAACAAAGCATCACAAAAAATATCCCAAAAAAAGTTTCTGGATTTTAAAATAAAGTGCCATTACGACTGGTCGCGGCCAGCGGCAATCGCTTGGCCAAACTGGCCAAACCCAATTCGATAAGCGCATCCTTGGGTTTTTGGCCGGCAAAATCATTGAATTCGCAAATTTCAAATACTTGCCCCACCGGCGCATCGTCAATCATTGTCGCCAGCCGTTTAAAACCCAAAATCATCGATTTATTGTCGAGAAGGATTTTTTTTATCCTTTCGCCATTGCCGCCCGTCGGGGAAAAATGTTCCGGATTCGTTTCGGCCGCGGCATAAAGGTCCTCCAAACTGGTAAAATTCTTCATAATTTCGATCGCGGCCTTGGGGCCGATGCCCGGCGCCCCGGGGATATTGTCGGACGGATCCCCGGCCAGCGCCTTATAATCCGGGACTTGGCGCGGTTCAACTCCAAAAACTTCCTTGACCTTGGCCGCATCGTAAAGCACGGCGTTTTTAACCCCGCGGGTGATAATATAGGTCTTCACCCGGTCACCAACCAACTGCAAACTGTCGTGGTCGCCGGTCAGCACGAAAAATTCCGCGGCATTGCTTTTTGGATCTCCCTTGGCCGCTCTTATTACCGATGCGATCAGATCGTCGGCCTCGAATCCGTCAATGGCAAATACCGCCACCCCCATATCGGCCAATAGGCGCTTTACAATCTCGAATTGGGGAACAAGATCGCCGGGAGTCTCTGGCCGTTGAGCTTTGTAGCTGTCAAACTCTTTATGGCGGAATGTCGGCGCCTTGGTATCAAAACAAACCGCAATGCGCCCGGGGCGGAAATCATCGACCGATTTGAAAAGCGCCAGCATAAATCCATAGACCGCCCCCACCGGCTCTCCCTTCTTGTTGGTCAGTGGCGGCATCGCGTGGAATCCGCGATGCAATACCGAATTCCCGTCAATAACAATGAAATTATTTTTGATCATCAAAAAAAAAATTTATTTGCCGGTTTTTGGCGCCGGCGATCTCGATTGAGATTTCCAAAACATTTTCCAAAGACAAATCTTTGTCGACTATCGAGGGCCACTCGATCGCAATAATAGCCGCCGGATCGGCCAGGATGGCGCCGATCCCCAGATCGGCCAGGTCGCGCCCCGAACCAAGGCGGTAGCAATCGATATGATAGAAATATTTCAAACCGCCGCCCCGGGGAACGCAATATTTTTTTATGATCGCAAATGTCGGACTATTGACCGTTTCCCGGATTCCCATCCCCTTGGCAAATCCTTGCGCAAATTGGGTCTTGCCGGCGCCCAGATCCCCCCGCAACAACAAAACCAGCGCGCCGGCACGGTCGGCCACTTGTCCCAAAACCGTTTTAGCCAGCACTTGGCCGATTTTTTTGGTTTGCGCCGGCGACTTTGAGATATAGCTTATTTTTTTTCTTTCCATACGCACGAACAAAATTGACTTTTACTTGAGACTGAGATAATTTTAAGAAATCTTTTCGTATCTCGCCAAAACGAAAACCTCAAAACGAATATATCATATTATCGATTTTTGCACATTATGAGCCCTTCTCAAAAAATCACCCAAAAGATCACCCTGGGCCTGACCAAAGCCCTGCGCGTCTCGATGGCCGGGTTGCCCGGATTCCGCGCCGAGATTGAGAAACGGATGGCCGAAAAAGACGTCACCGTAACCCAGGTCGTTGAAGTTATCCTGGCCGGATCAATGGCGCTGGGCGGTTCCGACATCCACATCGAAGGCCAGGAAAACGATGCCAAATTGCGCATCCGCCTGGATGGCGTCTTACAGGACGTCATGACCTTTGACAAAAAAACCTACGATGCGATGGTCTCCCGCATCAAACTGCTCTCAGAAATGAAGCTCAATATCAGCAACAAGCCGCAAGACGGCCGCTTTTCGATTATGGCCGGCGACGATTCGGTGGAAATCCGCGCGTCGATCCTACCCACAGAATACGGCGATTCAATCGTGATGAGAATTTTAAACCCCAAAAGCCTTATCAGCTTGGACCAGGCGGGGTTACGCAAAGATCTTTACGACACCTTCCTAAAACAGATCGACCGCCCCAATGGCATGATCATTGTTACCGGGCCAACCGGTTCCGGCAAGACAACCACTCTTTACGCCTTTTTAAAACAGATCCGCAACCCCGAAATCAAAATCATCACCATTGAAGATCCGATCGAATATCATCTTGAAGGTATTTCCCAAACCCAGGTCGAGCCCGATAAGGGTTACGACTTTATCTCCGGCCTGCGCGCCATCGTACGTCAGGATCCGGACGTAATCCTCGTTGGGGAAATCCGCGATCTGGAAACCACCGACATCGCACTCCAAGCTGCGCTTACCGGCCACATGGTCTTTTCCACTCTTCATACCAACGATGCCGCCGGCACGATTGCCCGCCTGATCAGCTTGGGCGCCAAACCGTTCAACATCGGCCCGGCCCTCAACATGGCTGTCGCCCAGCGGCTGGTCCGCAAAGTATGCTCTGATTGCGGCGTTTTGGAAATCCCGACCCCGGAAGAATTCGCCCAAATTAGCGAGTTATTGGGTCCGGCCGTGGAATATCTGGCCCAAAAAGGCGTACAACTCCCCCCGATTGACGATAAACTGAGAATTCCCCGAGCTAAAGGATGCGACAAATGCAACGGTACCGGCTATCGCGGCCGGGTTGGAATTTACGAAGCATTTTTGGTAGACGACGAAGTCCAAAGTTATATTTTAGGCGAGCCGACAATCCCGGGACTGAAAACCATGGCACAAAAAAAGGGAATGTTGACGATGTACCAAGACGGCCTGGTAAAAGTAGTGCAAAACCTGACCACCCTAGACGAAATAAAACGCGTTGCCGAAAAATAATCACAACTAAATTACAAGCTAGCAGAAGCTAAAACAAAAAACCCCGAAATCGGGAGTCAAATTGGTTCTGCGCCCAATTTTTGGAATTCCCCGAGGAATATCCCAGCCTCAGCCAGGGTACCCGTCGTAAAAAATTCCAGACTCCCAATTTCGAGATTCTTTTTTCCTGCCTATTTAGTGTCGGCAGGATTTCTTGCCACCGCCTTCGCGGCCGGCTAATTTTCAGTTACCTCTGTATTATAGTATATTTCGTTTTTCTTGTCAAGCCCTCCACCATTGGGGCCACCCCACAACCCAATCTCCGCCGGAATTGACTAATCCTCTTTTTTGATGTAATATCAGCATTATCAACACAAAATCGACCGTTTTGTGATGATTTTTTTGTCGAAACTCCACTACCAGATATTAACTAATACAATAATTCAGCGCATTTAATTTCCAATTCCGCCCGGCTCCGGCAGTGCCGAATTTGGAAATTAAATCATATCCCCATGTCCGGACATTCTCACGCAAAAACAATCGCCCACGACAAAAATATCGCCGACCAAAAACGCGGCGCCGCGTTCTCAAAAATGATCCGCCTGATCACGGTGGCGGTAAAGGAGGGCGGCCCCAAAGTTGAAACCAACGCCCGCCTGCGCATGGCCCTTGATATGGCCAAGGGCATCAATATGCCCAAGGACAATATTGAACGCGCGATTTTGCGCGCTTCCGGCGCCGACGACGGCCAGGTGTTCACCGATTTCTTGTTTGAAGCTTATGGTGCGGGCAACGTCGCCCTGCTGATCGAAGGCATTACCGACAATAAAAACCGCGCTTTCAACGACGTTAAAACCATCATCAACCAAAACGGCGGCAAACTTGTCGGCGAAGGCGCCATCCGCTGGATGTTCGAGCGCAAAGGCGTCCTGATTGTTGAACTGGCCGAGCAATCCCCGGAAATGCAAAACAAGGAAAACCTGGAAATGATCGCCATCGAAGCCGGGGCCGACGACATTTATTGGTTCGAAAACACCCTGGAGATCCACACCTCCCCCGAAGCAACCGAAGCCGGAAAAAAAGCCCTCGAAGCAAAAGGGGTCAAAGTAAAATCTTTCTCCCTGGCCTGGCTTTCAAAAGAAGATGTCGAAGGCGACGAAAAAATCCGGACCCAAAACGAAAAACTAATCGACGCCCTCAACGACAACGACTCCATCCAAGAAGTTTATTCCAACCTGAAAGACTAATGGTTACCCAACAAAACAACCCCTCAAAAGGGGTTGTTTTTAATTTAAAAACAAAAGCGGCCCGAATATCAGCCGCCAAGGGAGGTTGGGTTTTCCCGATACCATAATCGGGTTATTACCCTATCCTCCTTAATTACCAAAAGTCCGCACTTTATCTCCTCCACCACCAGGACTTCATCCTGGAAATCCGCAACACCATCTTCCTCCAAAGAACTACAAACAACCCTAAACTCAACCCCGCCAAACATACCGCACAACTCTTCCCTATCACCCAATATTTCCGCGTCTTGGCGGTCAAAATCTGCCAAAATCCCGGCCAATTCCTCCACACTCTTAATCAGCCGAGCCAAATGCCAAATACTCCAAACCTTCTTGCCAACCTTGACCCGCACACAAGGACTTATTAAATAACCCTCATCTGGCCCCCTTCTTGGTTCTCCCGCCATATAATACCTCAAATTTTTGATACACCAATTTTAGAATTAGTCAAGATGGTTAACCCAACCACATAAGCATATAATTAAGTTAATTCTAATTTTGGCCGTAATATTATGTTAATACTGGGAATCGATCCGGGACTCGCCACCACCGGCTTTGGGGTAGTCTCCTCTTCGCCGAAAAACAGGTCTGAACTTAAATGTATCGGTTACGGGACGATCGATACCACCCCCGACATGATCCTGCCCGAACGCCTCAAAAAAATCCATAGCGACCTAAACCGCATTATCACCCAATATCAGCCGCAAGCCCTGGTAATGGAAAATGTTTTTTTCTTTAAAAACGCCAAAACCATCATCCCGGTAAGCCAAGCTCAAGGGGTGATTTTGTTGTCCGCGGCTAAAAAAAAGATGCCGGTTTACCGCTACACCCCCATCGAGGTTAAAATGACCATTACCGGTTTTACCAAAGCCGATAAAAAAGATGTACAGCGCGAAATAAAAAAAATCCTGCGCCTGGAAGAAATTCCCAAACCCGACGACGCGGCCGACGCCCTGTCAATTGCCTCCACCTACTTGATCCGTAGCTTAAATTTATAAAAAATGGAGAGATGTTCTGGCACGGAGAATAGCGAATCGCTAAAAAGCGAAGTTATTGCGGCCTGGCGGGAAGGCTCTCCCGAGGCGCGGGAAAAATATTGTCGCTGGTTGGAGGCAAAGGAAAGCGAAATCGAATCCGAGCGTGATCCGGCAAAATACCGCTTAAAACAAATAGAACTAAATATTGAAAGGGGCGATATTTTTACCCAGGCCAAAATGGCCAATATTGCGCAAGATCAGTATTTGGAGGCAATTAGCCAACTAGAGCAAGAGATCGGAATTCCGGAAAGCACCCCAAACAAAATAAAACGGGAAACAATAAATCTTTTATTGGGGAAAACCAAACAAAAATTAAGCTCGCTTTAACTAAAAAGCGGTTGAGAATATCAACCGCTTTTCCCTTGGTTATCAATATGTTTTCAACAGGTTACCCACAATCTAGGCAATCTTATAGAATTTTGATTTCCCGACCTGGATAATCATTCCCGATTTTACCGCCACCACCTCTTTTAGGTCGTTTTTTACCTGGCCATCAATTTTAACCCCATTTTGGCTAATAAGCCGCCGGGCGTCCGACCTGGACGCCGCGGCCCCGGTCGCCACCACCAAATCGATAATCCCAGTCGATTCTCCCGATATTGTAATTGCGGGAATATTTGCCGGCAAATTACCTTCCCGTTTTACCGAAATAAATTCCTTGGCGGCACTCTCGGCGGCGGCGCGGTCGTAATAAATTTCGACAATCTTTTCCGCCAGCTCCATTTTTACGTCCCGCGGATGAATTTCTTCCCTTTTTACCCGGCTTTTCCTATTCTCGATCTGGCCGGAGGGCTCATTGGTAAGCAATTCAAAATAATTCCACATCAAGTCGTCGCCAATCTCCATTATTTTTGTAAACATTACCCCTGGCGCCTCGTCGATTTTAATATAATTACCCACGGATTTGCTCATTTTTTTAACCCCGTCAGTACCGATAAGCAAAGGAACCGTCACCATCTCCTGTTCTGGCAAGCCAAAAGCCCGCTGGACTTTGCGGCCAAACAACAAATTTAACCGCTGGTCATATCCCCCCAACTCAACATCGGCGTTTATCGCCACCGAATCATACCCCTGTAAAAGAGGGTATAAAAGCTCCAACATACTCACATCCAACCCCTCTTTCAATCTTTTTTGGAAATCTTCGCGTTCAATCAGGCGCGCCACTGTGAATCTTCCCGCCAAATCCATCAAAAATGACATTGGTTTGGCGCCAAACCACTCGCTATTATAATGGATTTCCGCGGTATCAATATCGATCACTTTGGAAGCTTGCTTTATATAGTCCTTCATGTTATCCCGAATTTGTTCAGGGGTCAGTGGCGGGCGTGACGTCGTGCGACCACTTGGGTCGCCGATCAAGGTGGTAAAATCGCCAATAATCAACACCGCTTTGTGTCCCATTTTCTGAAATTGGGCCAACTTGCGCAGAACCACCGAATGGCCCAAATGCAGATCGGCCGCGGTCGGATCAATTCCCAATTTGACGCGCAAAGGCTTACCCGAGGCTAATTTTTTCCCCAATTCATTTTTATCGATCGCTTCCTCCACCCCGCGCTCTAAAATTTCCCTTATTTTTTGCGGATCAGTGTTTATTTCCATATGGTTTCATTTTACAATCAATTATATATTTTCCATAGGGTATTCCCTCTTTTTGGACGGGATTATCCCCTTAAAAAACAAATTACTTCAAATTATTACTAATTAATTTCAATAAAAATGTCAAAATTAAGATTCTTTAAATTCAAACCAAAAAACCATAAAACAAAAGACAACCCCGGTGGAAAACTATCCAAAATAAGATCAGTCCTGGTTAAAATTTTCGGTTTTTTGTTTTTATTCGGACTTATCGGGATTACGCTCGTGGGGATGCTTTTTATTTACTATACCCGCGACCTTCCCCGGCCGGAAAAATTCTCAGAAAAAAGTACCACCCAATCTACAAAAATATATGACCGCTCGGGCGGCATTTTGCTGTACGAAATATACGGCGAAGAAAAACGCAACTGGGTTTCTTTCGATAAAATCCCAGATACCGTCAAAAAAATGGCAGTTGCCGCCGAAGATAAAAATTTTTACGAAAACAACGTTGGTATCGACATTGAAGGCATCACCCGCTCGGTCATAACCTTCGCCAAGACCGGGAAGATATCGATGGGCGGCTCCACCATCCCCCAGCAATTAATCCGCTCTACCTTCCTTTCAAACGAAAGGACCGCGGAAAGAAAAATCCGTGAAATCGTAATGGCAATCGAGTTGACACGCCGCTACACCAAAGACCAAGTTTTGGAGTGGTATTTAAACCAGGTTCCCTTTGGTCAAAACACCTATGGCATTGGCGCCGCGAGTGTTAATTATTTCGGCAAACCGGTTTCCGAAGTTAACGCCGCCGAAGCCGCCACGCTAATTTCCCTAATACAACTCCCCTCGTATTATCCGACCCACTTCGACGAACTAATGAACCGTAAAAATTACGTCATAAACCGCATGGCCGAAGACGGCTATCTTACTACCCAAGAAGCCGACGACGCCAAAAAAACAGAGGTTAAATTTGTCGAGAAAGAAAACAATATCAAAGCCCCATACTTTACTCTATGGGTCAAACAAGCTCTCGAGGAACAGTACGGGAAAGAATATCTCCAAGAAGCGGGATTGACCGTCATAACCTCCCTGGATTGGAATATGCAAACCCAAGCCGAGGAAATCGTGCGTGATGGAATAAAGAAAAATTACGCTTATAATTCCCACAATGGCGCCCTGGTCGCACTCGACCCCAATACCGGCCAAGTGATAACTATGACCGTCGGCAGCGGCAATTATTATGACGCCGCCTATCCGGAAGGATGCACCGCGGGGGTGGATTGTTTTTTTGACCCGCAATACAATGTCGCGGTCCAAAAACCGGGACGCCAACCAGGATCGTCCTTTAAGCCTTTTGTTTATGCCACCGCCTTCGAGAAGGGATACAGTGACGATACGATCGTTAACGACACATACACGTGCTTTGGTAAATGGGGCGGTAAGGATTATTGCCCGCAAAATTTCGACCTTTCCTTCCGGGGAGCGGTAACATTGCGTTCTTCTTTGGCTTGCTCGTTAAACGTCCCCGCGGTTAAAGTTTTAAATTCCCTGGCGGGCTTAAATGACAGCATTTCCAAAGCTAAGGAGATGGGCATTACCACCCTCGACAATCCTTCCACCTTCTACGGCCTCTCGTTGGTGCTGGGGGGTGGCGAAGCCACCCTATTGGATATGACATCGGCCTATGGGGTTTTTGCCGCCCAGGGCTACCGTATGCCCCCCACTGGAATCATCAAGATCACTAGCAGTAATGGCACCATAATCTACGAAAATAATAAAACCCCGCAAAAAGTATTAAGTGCCCGCAGTGCCAACATGATTAGTAGTATCCTATCGGACAATAATGCGCGCGCGCCGATATTTGGCTATAATTCGCCGCTTTATTTCCAAAACTACAGCAATGTGGCGGTAAAAACCGGAACTACCAGTGACTATCGCGACGGCTGGATCATTGGCTACACCCCGTCGATCGTGGTTGGAATGTGGGTAGGCAATAGTAATAATGAAGCAATGAGTAAGGAACCTGGTTATGTTGTTGCTGGTCCAATATGGCATACTTTCATGGAAAAAATCCTCCCAAATTATTCAAGTCAAACCTTTCCGGCAATATAAAAATCATCTAAACGTTTAATTATGTGATCATAAAAAAACCGCGCCCGGCGCGGTTTTTTTCGACAAACACATAGGTGCTTGTTTTAGTATTTTTTAATCGGCATCAAAATATAAATAAAATCCGGATCGTCGGCGGGTTTTAACACCCCCGGCCCCTCATCGCTCGAAAACTCAAACACACATTTGTCGTCCTTGATCGAATTTAAACCATCAACTAAAAACCGGTAATTGAAAGTTATTGTCACATCCTCGCCGGTTGCGCTATTTAATTTCAATTCACTCTCATACTCCCCCAACTCTGAAGATTGGCTCGAAATCGTCAGCACCATATCTTTTTGTGACAACCTAACAACAATCTCATTCCCCTTTCCCGCGAATAATCCGGCGGACTTTAAATGATTAAGTAATTCCTTTTTTGAAAACGACATACTAGCCGCGTACGAAGCGGGAATAATCGCTTGATAGTCGGGAAACTCTCCCTCGATCAACCGACTCACAAACTGAATCCGCGGCTGCGCCACATCCTCCCCCGAATCAATATCGATAACCACCTGGTTAATATTCAGAAAGATATTAATATTTGATTGCTTATCGCCAAATATGGAAATTATTTCTTTCACTGCCCGCGCCGGAAGAATTATCGAATAATTCTTTGATAAGGCTTTTCCTTTTGCAATCCTTACGGTTTTCTCCCCCAAACGGAAACTGTCGGTCGCGACGATTTTAATCTCCCCCTCCTTAAATAATACATAAACCCCGGTAATTTCTGGTTTCACCGACGATGAACTAGTAAAATTAACCACCTGAGCCAATGCTTGGCAAAAAATATCCGATTTAATAGTTAAGTATTCCCCTTCGGTACTTATCGGCAGGGCGGGAAACTCATCCGCGCTCAATCCTTTTAGGTTGGACTTCCGCCGGTCCCCCAGAATCGTCACCGCGCCATTATCCGACTCGATACTGATCGATCCACCCGGAAAAGAGCCTACCAATCCGGAAAATGTTTGCGCCGGCAGAGCAATACTTCCCTCGTCTTCGGTTTTGGAAAGCAATTTCCAGGATATTCCGGTTTCCAAATTAGTGGCGATCGCGGTCAGGGAATTTTTTTCCGCTTTTAAAAGAATATTGCTTAGTATTGGCAAGGTAACATCCTTGCCGGTGATCTTTTCGACCTGCGCCACTGCTTGATAAAGTTTTTCCTGTAAAATTTTAGTTTTCATGTATTTATTATGCGTATTTATATTATTTAAATATATTAATTTAGTATCATTATTAGTCTCTGTGGAAAACCCCGTATTTAAGGCTAACCCTGCTTTGAATAACTTGTGGATTGTTGGTGGTAATGGTAGGTAGTTTTATGTGGTTAAACCCGGGGTATGATTATTATTCTTTAGTTAGTAACAATCCTTGCACCATTTTGTTCATTCTTTGTTCCCTGATTCCATCAACAGTTTATCCACAACTAGGAGTTGTATATCTTTTGCTTTAAAATATTAATCTCTTCCTGGAAATCTTCATTATTTTTTATTTCCGCGGAAATCTTTTTATAGGCGTGCATTACGGTGGTGTGGTCTTTGTCCCCCATTTTCCGGCCAATAAAAGGGAACGAAGCGTTTAATTCTTCTCTTAGTAAATACATTATTACTTGCCGCGGTTTTACAATCTCTTTCTTTCTTGAGTCGGAAAGAATATCTTTTTCTTTTAATTCGTAAAAGTCCACCGTACTTTGGATTATTTTTTTATAATTAATTACCTTTTTTGGGTTTATCGATAAAAGGATTGATTGGCAAAGCTCAACGGTGGGGGTGGTGTTTTTGAATTTTGTGTGGGCCGCGACTTTGGTGAGGGCGCCTTCTAATTCGCGGATATTGCTTTGGATGGTGGAGGCGATGGCGGATAGTATCTCATCGGAAAACGACAACCCTAATTGCTGGCATTTTGTTTTGAGGATTGCCATCCGGGTTTCGAAGTCTGGCAGGCTGACGTCGGCGATCATTCCCCCTTCAAAGCGCGACCGGAGGCGGTCGGAAAGTTCGGGGATTGCTTTTGGGGCGCGGTCCGAAGACAGAACAATTTGCAAGTTTTTGTTATATAGGCTGTTGAAAATATAGAAAAATTCATCTTGGGTCCTTTCTTTGCCGGATATGAATTGAATGTCGTCGATAATAAATACGGTGGTGTCCAGGTATTTTGCCCGCAAGGTTTCAATTGTGCCGTTGCGGATCGCGTAAATAATCTCCGAGGTTAATTTTTCAGTGGGAATATAGCGGACTTTTTTGCCGGGGAAATTATTGAGGACTTCGTTTCCGAGAGCTTGGAGGAGATGGGTTTTTCCTAGTCCTACCCCGCCATATACAAAAAGCGGGTTATAAACCATTCCGGGGTTCTTGGCGGCGGCCCAGGCGGCGGCGTGAGCAAGTTCGTTATATGGTCCGACAATAAAACCGTCAAAGCTATATTTAGGGTTGAGGTTTGTGTCGCGGTTGAATTTAAATTCATCAAAACCGAGTTGGCCGCTGGGGGTTTGTTGAGTTGGAGGGGTTGTTGGTGATTTGGCTTTTTGGGGGGTAGGACTATCTTTGGCGACTTTAAAAAAGACCTCCCGAATAGAATTGTCGTTATTTCTTAATAGTGTCAATATTTGCTTGTGGTATTTTTGCTCCAGCCATTCTTTAGCAAAAGAGCTGGGGGCGGCCACAGTCACTTCCCCGTTTTCAACCGAAACAATGCTGGTGGATTTAAACCAGGTGGTAAATATTGCCGGGGAGACATTTAGCTGTATTTGAGCCAGGATTGAGCTCCAGGTTTCTTCGTTTGTCATGAGGTGGGTAGATTTTTTTGAAAAAAGTCTTTTTGGGGCGGCTTGGCGGCGGGACTGCGTTGCGGCGGTTTTAAAAATTTCCCTTTATGGGTATTGAAAGTATGTGAATGTGTTATTATACCGCAGGATTGACTGGGTCGATAATGATGGCAATTGGGCGCTTTAGGATAAATATCGAATAGGGGTTATTTTATTTAGGGGATAAGTTTATTGATTTTTTTGATAGTAGGCTTAAAAAACAAAAAGCACATAATCCTTTGAAAAAAAAAGCAAGGTATTATGCCTGTTTATAAACTGTGGATAAGTATGGGCATAAAGTGGATAAAACCCTATCCTGACCACTAATTGAGATTATCATTAAAGTTTTAAAAAGACAAAATCGTCAAAAATTATCTATTGGAGGATATCTTTACTTTTTTGATTTTTAATGTAGAATGAATGCGTATTGAAAATAAACTACCCCAGGGAAGATCCTCGAGGTATTCTAACCCCGCCAAGGCGGGGATTGGAAAAGTTTGATTCCCTGCCATTTTATCCCCTGCCAAGGCGGGGAGGTATTTTGGCGGGTAAATAAATGACGGAAATCTCGCGATTGTGGCGTCTGTGCTGCCGAAATTTATATTTCAACCGCGGTTAATTCCAGATATTAAGAATATATGAGCACAACTTATCAGCCTAAAAAACGCAAACGGAGCAAGACTCACGGGTTTCGCAAGCGCTCTGAGACTACCGGCGGTCGCCGCGTATTGAAAGCAAGGCGCGCCAAAGGCCGGGCCAAACTTACCGTATAAGTCGTCCGGGTTAATTATTATGACACATCCTCTAAATTTTTTTGGAGGATGTGTCGGATTAGGAGTTGTTTCGGGGAATCCTGATTTCTTGCCAATATTTCGTGGTTGGAAAAGTTTGATTCCCTGCCAATCCCGCCTTGGGTTGTGCCCGGGGGTATTATTAGGGGTAACAAAATAACCATGTTGCCGCTTGCCAACCGCCTAAGAAAAAAGAAAGATATTGATCGGGTGTTTGCCAATAAAAGAAGCAGTAAAATTGGTCCCCTGGTTTGTAAAACGGCATTAAACGATTTAGATGCCGGCCGTTTTTGTTTTATTGTGTCTAAGCGCATCTCAAATAAGGCGGTGGTGCGCAACAAGCTTAAGCGTCGTCTGCGGGAAGCGGTGGCGGGGTTGCTGCCGCAAGTTAAGAAAAATTGCGATTGTTTGCTTATCGCCTGCCCTGGGTTGGAATTAAAAGAGTTTAATGAGTTGGTTCCAATTGTAAAAAAAATTTTATTTTTCGCCGGGATTATAAATAAGGCGGATCAAAATTTACAAATATGAACATATTCGACATTTTGCTTTATCAGCCGCTTTTTAATCTGTTGATATTCCTTTACGAATATTTCCCTGGCCGCGATTTTGGTGTGGCGGTTATTTTATTGACGGTATTGATCCGGTTACTGCTCTATCCCCTTATGGCCGAGTCTTTGCGGGTCCAGAAAATCACCACCCTGATCCAGCCTAAAATGAAGGAGATCCAGGAGAAATATAAAAACGACAAGGAGACCCAGGCGTCGCTGATTATGCAGCTATGGAAAGAGCATAAGATTAACCCGTTTGCCAGTTTTATGTTTTTATTGGTCCAAATTCCGATATTGTGGGCGTTGTATCGGGTTTTTTGGGATGGCTTCAAGGACGGATCCCTTTCGAAACTCTATGGGTTTATGGTAAATCCTGGCACAATCAATCCGATGTTTTTGGGTTCGATCGACCTTTCCGGGGCTTATCCGGCTTTTGCGGTGGCCGCGGCAATTTTGCAATTTATACAGGTTAAGATGATGATGGTTAAACCTGTTAATGATGGAAAACTGCGGAGCCAGTCCGAGCAATTTGCCGCGATGATGCAGACCCAGGCGCTTTATGTATTTCCAGTGGTCACCGCCCTGATTTTTTGGGGATTACCTTCGGCGCTGGGTTTGTATTGGGTGGTTAGCACCCTGTTTACTATCGGCCAGCAATATGTAATATTGAGGAGCAAATAGGTATAATCAGGTAAAAATATGGACGAAACCAATAAAAGGATCGACCTAAAAAAAATCAAAGCGGTTGCGGAGGGTTTTTTGGTAAAAATCGCTCCCGAAGTTTCGGTTAATAATGTTTCGTTTACCGAAAATACAATAATGATCGGTATTAAGGTTGATGATCCCCAGATGTTTATTGGTCAGAATATGGAAACCCTTCTGGCGATTCAGCACCTTTTGAGGGTTATTTTGAGAAAGGTGGTGGAGGGGGTATATTATGTGGATTTGGATATTAACAGCTATAAAGAGAAGCGGCGGAGCTACTTGAAAGAAATGGCGGTAAGTACCGCCAATGAAGTGGCGCTGGTGCGGCGCGAAGTGGCGCTGTGTCCTATGAGCGCCTATGAAAGAAGGATTGTCCACATGGAGCTAAGCGAGCGGCGGGATATTGTCACCGAAAGCCGCGGGAGCGGTATCGATCGCCGGATAGTTGTTAAACCCGCGTAAAATTTACCCAACAAAAACCCCGCTTTGGAGGCTGTCTAAAAACTCTATTCAACTGCAATTTCCATATTTCGGCTACGCCAAATTCGTCAGTCGTCGGCAGACTTTAGCTTTAAGTATGCCTTCTCCTTTCTTATTTGGCTCGCTCGAAATCTGGAAATTTCGTTCTGAAAAGGGTTTCTAGACAACCTCCTTGGCGGGGTTTTTGTTATGAGGATGATTTTTGGAGTTCTTCTTTGGCTCTTTTGATTTTTGTCAGTTCTTCAGGATTGGTGGTGATAATCTGGTCTTCGATGTAGGAAGCGACCACTTTCATTGCCACATGTTTCTGGCCGGCAAAGAACAGCCCCTCCCCGATCTCGGCTTCCAGGAGGAAGCTTTTTTCCCGCTCGGTGAGGTTGAACGTTTTTTGAACCACGTCGATGGTGGCCGGCGATTGCTTCATCAGGAATTGCATTGAAGAATTGGTGATGATCGGCTGGCCGTAGGTTGAACGCATAAAGTCGGCGACATCCTGAGTGATAGTTGATACACCCAGCCAGTATTTGCGGGCACGCTTGCACAGGCCGTACAAAAATGACGCGCCATCCTCGTTTTGCATCAAGACCCAGGCTTCATCGACCACCAGGACCCGTTTGCGCAGTTTGGAGCGCACCTTGTTCCAGATGTAATGCATGATGATATACATCGCCGCCGTGCGCAACTCGTTTTCCATGTCCCGGATGCCAAATACCACCAACGGTTTATCCATGGAAACATTTGTGGGCTGGTTGAAAAATTCCGAATACGAACCCTTGGTGAATTTCGCAATCCGGCGGATCAGAGAATCGGTCCCCTCCATTCCTTCAAGGACCGCTTCCAAGTCCTGCATTAGCGGGATGCGTTCCGGCCAGAGGCTCGGGTCGGTTTCCGGGGTGATGTCTTTGGCCGCGTAGACCTCGGTCAGGGCGCGGTCGATGATCGCGTCCTCTTCGGGACTCATGCCGCCCAGCAGGATGCGTACGAGGCCCACGATGTTCATTATATTGGAACGGATAACGTCGGCCGGGTTCTCATCTTCCCGCGGTTCCGGCAGGTCAAACGGGTTGATGTGGGAAGTTGATGCCAGGGAAATGTTTAAAAAGGAGCCGCCGGTCGCTTCGGCCAGGGTTTTGAATTCATTTTCCGGATCGACAATGATGCCGTCTACGCCCAACATCAACAAGCGCAGTATTTCCAGTTTGACGCCATAACTTTTACCCGAACCGGACTTGGCGAAGATCACGCTATTGGCGTTTTCCAGGCTGAAGCGGTCAAAAAGCACCAGCGAATTGTTGTGGAGGTTGGTGCCGTACAATATTCCCTCGTTGGCGGAAAGGTCGAACGAAATAAAGGGGAATGTTGACGAAAGCGGCCCGGTGTTCATCGGGGTGTATATCTGGATTTGGTCCATTCCGTAAGCGGAGGTGGAAATAAACCCTTCTTTTTGCTGGTACATCGACGGCTTGATATAAACCAGCTTCGATTCCAAAATCGAGCGCAAGGTGGTTTCGATGTGGCGCAGTTTTTCAAAGTCGTCTTCGTAAACCGTCAGGTATATCCCGAGGCGGAACATCCGTTCCGTTGATGTTTGCAGTTTGTCGCGCAAGCTTTCCAAATCCTGGTAGGCGATTTCCAGTGCCGGGTCGCGCACCAGCCCCTTTTCTTCCCGATCCATTATTTCGGCCTGCACTTCGGTGAGTTTTTTGCGCAATTGGCGCAAGGTGGTGGCGGTATCGATTGGATAGACATGGAAAGCGACATCCATGGGGGTATCAAGATTGATCACGGGAGTGAACCAGCCCGAATTGAGATAGCGCGGATAGGAAAAAATGAAGAACGATTTGCCGCAGCGCTCGCTCAACTTTAAATAGTCTGCCGCCAAAACGATCGATGACGGCGCAATAATGTCCTTGATATTAATGGTCTTCATCTGGAGCTCCTGCCCCGGCATGGATACCTTTTTGGACTTCTTTTTTTTGGAGGAAGAGAATAAACCCATAATATTTAAAATTCCAAATTACAAGTACCAAATTCCAAACAGGATCTGCTATTCTTGTAGTTTGTTTGTTATTTGGGGCTTGGTGCTTATGTTTTTCTGAATTAATCCTACTGGATTAATTCAGGGGGGATTTCCGGATAATATCCCCGCTCCGACTCTTCAAGGTGGTGCGAGCTCCAGAAGAACTCGGCCAATTCAAGGCTGTTGAGCGGGACGCACTGCAGGCCGCATCGCCGCAGACCGAGCGCGACGAATTCCATGCGTTGCAGGAGTTGGGATTTGCTTTGGGAGAATTGTTCCTGGGCCATACCTGCGGTTTTGGGAGCTTCGGTTTTTTTTCCTTTTTCTTTGCTGTTGGCGGCGCTCGGAAGGACCATGGTTTGAAATGGAACGATCACATAAAATGATTTATTCATGATTGACCCGCCGGAAACGATCTCGTTGATAAAGTTGCGGTATTCGATGGTCTGGGTCCGCAAAAGGTCGTTGGATTGGCGGGTTTCCAAGTCGCGCAGTTTATCCAGATAACTGGTAATATTCAACCGCCGGCTTTGGATAAGGATTTGTAACGGAAAATCCAAGGAATTTAGAAAATTCTGGTATTGGCCAATAACGGCGTTTTGCTCTTCCTCGGCCATTAGCGCGAAATTGATGGAATTGACCATCATTATCCCCCGCAAAGACCGGTTTTTTAAAATTATGATCCCGTCTTTGATCTGGTCGATCTCGATAAATTGTTGAGTGGATAAAATTGCCATGATAAGAAGCGCAAAGCGCAAAGCTAAAAGTGCAAAAGATGGAGACAATAAAAACTTAAATATTCTTCTTTAATGTTAAAACGCTGGAGCCTAAGATGTTTGCGATTTCTGTTGTTTCTTTAAGTAATTTTTCTGCATAAAGAGTGTCGGATTTTTTGGAATCTATTAATAAATTAAGCCAGAATATGCTTTCGTTGGCCGATTTTAAAGCGTGATTAAAAAAATTGGTAAAATCCTTCTTTGATGACCCTGCTTGCGCCTCAATAATGTTAGCACCGATACTGGTCGCACTTCTCAATAGTTGTTTGGCAATAATCGGCGTTGTTATATCTTTTTTATCGAGGGAATCAATAAATTGAATGACGCCTAAAGCATATAAATATGATCGTCGTTTCACTTCCATGGTTTTTTGTTCATTTCTTCTTTTTTTGCACTTTGCGCTTTAAGCTTTGCGCTTACTTTGTTTCCAAATAGTCGCGAATTTTTTGGATGTTGTCTTTTTTGGTGCTAACTTCGATCTTGATGTTGGTGGGCGCTTTTTGGATGACAACCTTTTCCTGGGTGGTCGCCAATTGGTTGGGCAGTTCAAAATTCTTCCAAAGGAATATTTGCGGCGACATCGTAAAAAGCATGTAGTGCCGGATTACTACCGGCAGAGAAATACCGTCCATTTTTACGAATGCCAGCGCGCATGCAACGCCCTCAATGATCGCGATCAATGCCAGCGACAGCGGCATACTGATTTTGCCTAGCGAGAAGTAAACCAAAAACGAGACCGTTGTCCCCACCCCGACAAAAGCGAACTGTTTGAGGGTGAGCGGGCCGACGATCTTGGCCTCCATATCGATGAATTGGGGGAGTACGAAATTCATATTTTATGCGATCGTGATATATAAAAATTTTGCATATATAGCACTTGTCGCAAACGCAAAAATCCTAACAAAACCATTATTAAATTATACCACGAAAACAATGATGCAAAAATAATTACCCCTTTTGCGGAGAGGTAATTGGATGGCTGGTTTCGTTCGGATTACTGAGCCGGGGGTGTCTCCGGTTGGGAGGAGTTGGCCGTCGAATATATTTTGGCAATCGATTCTTTATACGGGACGATCAAAAAGCGGTCGATCTCGGACATGATTTGCCGTTCGCCGGGTTTGTCTTTGATCCTCTTCCCCATCTCTGCCAAAAATTTATCGAGCGGCATGACTCCCAGGTAAACGCTCAATATGCTGTCGATCAAAAATCCGAATAGTTCCGGGATTTTGTTGCGTTCGCAAATCGCTTCCGCATTCAACCCGGTTTCTTCGGCGTAGATGGCGTCCTGCAGGTCTTCGGGAAGTTTTTGGTATAATTCGTGGAATTGTTTTTTGTCGAGTTCCTTGAGCATGGTTTTAAAAATGATAACAAATATTAATTTATTATATCACGCCTGCCGGCCGGTAATATATTGACAAAATATAAAAATCATGATACGGTATGCCGCGAGGAGGTAGAAATGTATTCGATTGCTCAAGTCGAGAGAGATATAAAAAGTCTTCCCGGGCTGATATTGGTAGTGCTTGGGGCGGCTTTGTGGGCATGGCATTTTGTTCCTGCCGGAGAGGAGGCGTTGCCAATTTCCGTAATACAATCAGTCGCGATTATTGCCATTTTTTTAGGTATTGCCGCGGTAATGATCAGAAGGGAAAACCCCTGGGTAAGGCGAATGGGATTGCTGCCGGTTTTATTGGGGTTCTTAACCGCTCTGATGGAGGCGAATTATTACCTCATTAAGGAGTTCGAAAAAGGAAATAATTTTACCCAATATCTTGTTAGCGGCAATACAACAATTGCGGGTGAGATTATTATTTACGGTTCCTTTCTGGCGGCATTTGCCGTGATTTCGTTCTTTATAAGTTTAATGAAGGGTAGTCCGGCAAAGCGCGTCTGACCATAAATCTTTTTTAAAGTGGGTTGGCGTGCGTTTTTTATTCTTAAATTATCTTGACAAGTTTGTTTTTTTCTGTATAATAATGGCAGCATTCGCCCGCTTGACGGGCATTGTCATGCTTATTTCTCTTCCCTCTTAGAGGGTGGAGAAAGTAATGAATTGCGACCAAAAAAAGGAAAAGAGGTGTGGTAATGGTAATTGAGATACCCGAGGACATAAAACTTGAAGATCTTTTAAATGGATCGTTTGATGGTGGAATATTACCGCATATCGATTTGTCATGGTTCGGCCATTTGATTTCTTGGCTTATTTGTAGGCTTTACTATGCGTGTATTGTATTGGTGTTGTTTCTTATGTTTTATTTGGTTGTGCTTTATCTGATTATGCGGCCGCCAAAGAAACTTGGTGGAATCCGAAGGTGGTTGTCGCGGGTTAAGAGCGAACGTAGGAACAAGGAATAATTAAGGAGGAGTTTTAAATGGATGATGATATACCTAGAGAAGATTCGTCGCAGGTAAGCGGTGGCACCGCCAAAGACTTGGTGCTTTTGCCGATTACCTTAATTGCGGAAAGGCTATCCAACCGGAAAAAAACGACAATGGTTGACAGGAAAGAGGAAATTGTTCGCAAGAACGATGTCATCTTTACCGATGTGCATGAAGCCACTGCGAAAGCGGTAATGAGAGGCGGCCAATTCGACCATTTCGTTATTGCCTGGGAAGGAAAATCGATTTGCAACAATCCGGGAGAATATGTAGTCATTGAAGACGGTGAAAGAAAAACAAAAGAACTTGAGTTAGGGGATGTTTATAATAGCCCTACCCCATCGCGGGCTCTTCTTGGCGGCTATCGCTATATCGGTATTCCGCCCTTAAACAGTATTTATAAATACGACTTTAAGTGGCGGGGTGTTGATGTGCATGGTACTCCCCAGGAAGAGCGCCGGAAGACACTAGACTATATCCTTTTGAAAAGGGATGTCTATTTTATCGAAGTGAAAGCTGCGATTGCCGGCAAGGGTAAAGACTGGGTTCCGATCGATGTCGGGTGCCTGGTAACCGTGAGCATAACCAATCCGTATAAGGCTCTTTTCCTGGGCCAAAATTGGTTAACGGCTCTAACGAATTTGATCGTGCCTCAGGTTGGCGATTTCATTTCGGTTGAGAGCTATGAGACCCTTACCACCGGCAGGGTTCAGTTTGAGGCAAGAATGGTTCATCATTTGTGGAATGTGCCATATTCCCCCAAACCAGTCGCGGCTGAGGGTGCTTCGGAGCAAAATGGCGAGGCAACGGAACAAGATCAGGAAAACTGTGCCAATGGACCATTGTGCGGTTTGAATGAACGCCCCTTTGTTAAGTATATGGAGGAAACTTGGGGGGTTCTGATCGAGGATTTCCGGATTGGCCAAATAAGTATCTCCAAGGATGTTCCCAAGGATAGCTTGGAAGCTAAGGCTTTGGAAAGATTTATTCAAAGGATGGTTCAGAGGGGTGAAATTGAGACCGAGAAAGGAAGAGCAAGGCAAGTGGGTATCAAGGCTAATGCCGAAAGCGGAAGAATAAAGACGGTTATCAATGCTTGGAAGGAAGCTGGTGATCTTGGTAAGTTGATCAGAATCTTGGAGGCGATGGAAAAAACGCCCGCGGCGTATCAATTCGCAGTTCATGAAATACCGCAGCTGAAGGATTTGGCCGGTAGCTTGGGTGCCAATAAGGACACGATCTCTCGCGGAGAGATTGAGGAACTGCTTGGTATCTTGCGTGGTCTGAAGAATAAAAAAGACTAGCACTTGGTGCTAGTCTAATTTTTTTAGTCTCCGTATTTGCTAAATCCTTGACTTGGGGAGCCTCCCCTTCCCGTCGAGGGTCCCGTTCCTATTGTCGGACCTGTTGCCGGGCCGGCGGCTTGTGCGGGTGGTGTGGCAATCGTCATTTTTTGAATCGCATCCTGCAGGGCTTTATCTTCATTGGAATACATGTTTGATTCAGCTTTTTTGATTGCCGCGGTCATTTCGTTGTTAATTTCTGCCATTTTCGCTTTTACTTCTTCGGCTGCTTTTTCACCGCCGTCGGCCGCAATTCTGTCGATAGCTTGTTTTTTAGAAGCAAAGTCGCTTTCAATGGCTTGTTTTTCCGCGGTAAGGATTTCGGTAGCTTTTTGCTTGGCGTCTTTTAGGATATTTTCCGGGATAACATTCTGATACATCCCGGATTTACGGCCAACAGCCTTTACAAATTCGGGATTGGCCTTTGCCAACTGTTCGAAGTTTGCCTTGGCCGCGGTGCGCAGCTTGGCTTCGGTGGCGGTGTTGGTGCTTTCGGCATAACCAATTACACTTTCCGGTGCGGTCATCAGCATGGCCACCAAGTTCGGATTGGGTACGAGATTGCCATTTTTATCCTTCACGTCGTCAAACATACTGTCGGGTAATTTTCTGAAGGAGTCTTTGCTCGTGCCGACGCCCTTAAGGTTTTGGGCCCGGGCAACCATGCTATCGACATTATCCTTTAAGTCAACGGGGATTTCGGCGTCCGGTCTCAGGTTGTTAAATTTCTTTACCGAATCCAGGACGGAGTTGTTATGATCCTGGCCGATTAAATAATCCTTGAGCGCGGAAGGTCCGTCCGTATCCAGCGCGTTGGAATTGCGGGCGATCGTTTGCATCATGGTGGGACTCAACATCTTTTCGTTTATGGCGTAATTAAGGTATTTGTTGCCATCCTTGCCAAAGCTTTTGATAAGGGCGGGCATATCTTCGGCTTTGGCGTTTTTCATCGCCCAGACCGCTTGCTGGAGGTTGGCTTTGCCACCCATGGCAATGATCTTTTCAACATTGAAGTCTTTACCGACCTCGGAAATCTTTGAATCAATCAAGGGATTAATGCTGGAAACACTGCTCGGCTTGCCCAAATTAAAGGTTTTTGCCATGTCTTTTGCTGCCGATTGCGCTTTCCCGCTATCTCCGGAAAACATACTGCCGGCATTGGATATTTGCTTTTCGTCCATGACGTTGGCCATGAATCCCGAGCCGTGCAGCGCCAGATTATCGAGGAATGACGGCTTTTGGCCGGGGGGCAGTTCGCTTATTTGGGCCCGCTTGTTCATATAGCTTTGGATGGCGCGGCTTTGGCCGGCATTGGCGGCCGGCTTGATCGCGTTGACAAAGACCGCGGCGCCGACGCCGGTCATTGCCGATGAGAACAATTTTGACATTCCGGCATCTTTGTCCGACATCTCTTTTACTATCGCCAGATATAAGATCAGGAACAAATAGGTCAGCATGTAGCGGCTAAGCGTTATCATTTTTAAAATATTGTCGGTCGATCCGGAGTCGCTGACGGAGATGTTGGCAGGGACGAGGAATCCGGCCGAGCCCAAGCCAAGCATCAGGAAGAATAATGTCCAGACGCCGACAAATGTCCATTTAACCAGGGCTTGCCACCACTGTTTAAAATATTGCTTGGTTTGCGGTAAGGCAAGGGACATGATCGCCAGGGGTGAGATCACGGTCAGGATTTGCAGCCAGACTATCCGCGCCACGAACAGAATTATGAAGTTGATATAAACGCCGATCAGCATATAGCAGGCAAATATCTGGAAGATCCATTTGAGCAGATAATTAACGGCGACATAAAGGGTAAATCCCCCCGCGGCGTTTGTCAAAATATTATCAACGCCAAACAGGACCGCGGCGGCCGAGCCGACGCCGTAAAGAGTCGCCCCTAAGGACAATATGTTGACATATGGAACCGCGTACGCAATCGACATCGGAAGAATGACGTCGGTGATGGTTGAAGCCAGGGTCGATAAGGTTTCATTTAATAGGACTTTGGTAGCGTCCCAAAGCAAGGTGTTGTTGGTGCCCACGATGGTATTGATGGCAACATTGCCGATATCGACCATTACCTGGACAACCAGCTTTCCAAAGCGCGTGGCGATTGCCACTAACACCAGGGTGCCCACGATTCGTTTGGCTTCGAATTCCCGGGCCTTGAAAATGATACAAAAGCTGGCAACAACGAAGGCCAGGATTAGCAGCATATCGGCCAATCCTTGGGTCATTGCCATTCCGTTCTTGATAAAGGTATTGTCAAAAGTTATTATTTCGGTTTGGTGGATGATTAGCCACTGGAGGATGCTGGTAACCAGCGTCAATCCGACAATGCCGCCGGCCACCCAATAGGCGGTTTGCGATATTATTGTAAACATGGCCCCCAATCCCCCGCTCAGCCCGCCCACAATGGCTTCGCCGGTGAAAGCGAGGGCGGGGTTTGCGACAAACGCGAGGGCGGAAAGCAAAACCGTTGTTGCGGTGAATATTAATATATTTCTTTTTGAAATAATGTTTGGCATGTTTTATTTGCCCGCCTGAATACTTTCCCGCCTCGGCGGGGAAGTATTCAGGCGGGAATCAAACTTTTCTGATCCCCGCTTTGGCGGGGTCGGAATACCTCGAGGCGCTGCTCGAGGTAGTTTATTTACCCGCCATAACGGGGTAATTTGTTTAATAGGTTGAGGTTGCTTGTTGTGTAAGCATTACACAGACTACTCTTTGCCCCTTGGTATAATATTTAAGACTTTCGTTGTTATTGGCAAAGGCCTGGCCGGTGTTGTTTTCGCAAGGATTGGTAAATATGCCGCCGGTACTGGTAGTCGAAGTTTTGGTAAAAAGTTGTAAGCCGCAGGCGCAGGCGGGGTTGTCGGATTTGTTGGCATTGGTATCGGACGGGTCGTAACAGCGGTCGGTCTCGGCTGCCCCATAATACAGCGCCATTGATTCGATCGTTTTGCCGTCTAGGGGTTCTTGTACATCGAATTCGCTGAGCGGCAGTTTGGTTCCATCGTCAAATTTGACGACTCCGCGGGTACATGGCGTGAAGGTGATTTTAAGCTGGCATATTCCTTCAACGCAATCATAAAAACGGCCGTTGCATTCGGGGATTGCCGATCCATCTTTATTTTTGCAACATTCCGGGGCGCCGTCCGGGGCGCCTTCGGCGCTAGTGCAGGTAAGTATGGGGGAATCAAATTCAAGGTTGTTAAAGTCCCCCATTTTCATTGAGTTTAGATTAAGTCCCACGAGATTTAAAATGGCGTATGAGGAAAGCAATATTAATAGTCCGATTACGGCGTCCTGGATTTGTTGGAACGCATCTTTCATCTTTGTGGGGTCGCCCACCGAAGTGATGTATTGAAACCCCGCCTTGACCAAGACGATAAAGACCGCGATGCCTCCCAGTCCGACCCCCCACTCGTAAATGTATTTTATGCCTTTGGCTATGGTTGGGTTGGCGTCGCCATAGATATCGGTTCCCAGCGGCGATGCCGGCCACTTGGCCATAAAAGTAAATGCCTGGGCCGTTGTTGCCATACCGAATGCGGCCAGGATGACCGCCAATCCGGCCAAGGCAAATATTTTTTTATTTACTGGTTTCATTGTTTTGAATATTATTGCCGGCGCGGTCGTTTTGCTCGCTATCGTTTTCGGCAGGGCTGGTTATGGAAATTGAATTGAATATCGAAGCAAACTCGAGCTGGGAGGCTTTCCAATTTTTTTCAATTGTTGCGGCGGCAACCACATAAAATATGTCGTTGGCGGGAATGACCGCGACTTTGGCATGCCAGAGGCTCATGTCCCCCTGGTCGCCGCATTTATAAGTTGCGTCGAAGGATTCGTAAGGGGTGTCATTTGTGCCGCTGTTGTCGATTTTTTCAATATTTACCTGGCAGAGTTGTTTTGCGAATGATTGCTTCACTTGAGTGAGTACTTCTTCGGTTGAACTGGCATTATAACCGGAAACAACGATGGTTGACGGCATCATATCGGGAACGGTAACCCGGTACACCAGCAATAAGGAATCCGCGGCGCCAAGGTCCAGTCCGGAACCTTCCGAAATGACGCTGCGGCCGTCTTCGAAACTTGACGGGTAGTCGAGGGATAGGCTGCCGTCGCTGGTCGAAAAATGCTTATTGGGGGCGGCGTTATTTCCGGTTTGGCTTTGGAATAACGACATCATTCCCTCTATGTCGCCGGGCGGTTCCGGGAATTCTGTCGCGACATTGAAAAAACCCTGGGGGTTATTGAATTTAAGGTAAACCGAAAACCCCAACGCGGCGATCGCGCCCAAAATGATCATTAGAAGGGAGCTTTGCATGATTCTGGAAAGCCCGGTTTTTGGTTTTACAGTATTTTCCACCATAAAGCTTGATAGCCTATTAATGATAATATTATGCCGGTGATCAGCCAGCCGAAGAGCAGGAGCGCGTAGCCGATTCCGACTGCCTTCCACATCGTCTTTACCCTGCCCAATAGGTCGGGAGTGCCAAAGGGCGAATAAAACAGGAATCCGGTAATCAGCACCAGGATGGGCAAGAGGAAGAACGAGAGCTTGAAGAGCAGGAAGTCCAGGAATACCTTGATCAATAAGGCCAGGTGTTTGGGGCCGCATTCTTCCCGCTCATTCCAGGCGGTGTCGGGTTTATCGTAACCGGTGCCGCAAACGGCCAGGGAATTTTTGCTTGAAGGTTCCCGTTGGTCTAAGGTAAAGTTCCACTCCCCCTTCGGGCTCACGCTCTGGCATTGGGCATCGACGCAGGCAACAACCGCCAGGGAGTATTCTCCCAAGCAATTCATTGGCAAAGATTTTGACGTGGTGGTGGTTATTCCTTCGATAGTTTCCTGTTGGCAATCGCTATTTTCAGCGGGATTTGCCAGCGTTAAAGTGTAGCGATAGGCCAAAGATCCGTTTATTCCGCTCCAGGAAAGGGTTTGGTAGGGTTGGTCGGCGTAAATCGTTTCTCCGGCGGCCGGTCTGGCGGCAAGAGGCGTGGTGATTTCGCTGGTCGTGATCGAATTTTCGGCGCTCCATTCTCCGCAGGCCGTGCCGTTGTCGTGGGCGCAGGTTTGTATTTTCCAGTAATACGTGGTTTGTTGGTCAATGTCGGGGTAATTGACCGTGAATTCGGGCTTCTCCAGCATTTTTGGGGTGTTTAAAACCGTAACCACCGGGTCTTCCCCCGCTTTTTGCAGGCTGAAATTATACGATTTGGCGCCTTCGACCGCTTCCCAGACAAAGTCAGCCGGAATATTGGAAGTCGCGGACAGGGATTCGGTTTTTGGCGGGCGGCCGGTGGTGGTAAACAGAAACCATTCGGACCAACCGTCGCAATTTGATGAGTTGAAATTGGAACAAGCGCGCACCCGCCATTTATATTGGGTATTGGGTTGCAGGTTGTCGGCATCGAAAACGGCTTTTTCGCTTGCGGTCGATAAAGAGCCGGGGGCGTTGGGGGTGGCGGATTTTTTTTCTCCGGAATCGAATGATGTTTCGTAGATGAACGAATTGGCGCCGTCGGGGACGCTCCAGCTTAATTTGACCGGCAGGCCGATAAGCTTGTTGCCGGCCGGGTCGTTTTCGGGGTAGTCTGCTCGCGGAGTTCCGATGGGGTCGGTTTTGGTCGATATTGTCCAGGCTTGCCCGTAGTCGCTGCAGTCGTTGGCGTTATCACTGTAGCAAGTTCTCATTTTCCAGACATAGGTCCGGTTGCGCGTGAAAAAAGCGTAATCCTGCCGGCTTTCGACCGGGTATGAAGTAACAACTTTCCCGCTGGTGGCATCGGCGTAGATATCCTCGTCCTTACACTCGCCTTCCATTTTAAGGAGCGGGTGGCATGATTGGCCTCCCGATTCATCGGAAGTGACCATTAATTTATATGAAGTGGCGTATCTTTTGTATTTTTGAAAATAAACCCGGCACCATTTTATCTGCAAACCGTCAAAAGATACCGTATTCGTATTTCCCGATCCGTTCCAATTGGTGTCGTCCGGGTTGATCGGTTCGGGCGCCGGGCTGGTGGTAAATTCCCACCAGGGCGCCTGGTTTTCTGGAAGGCAGTTGGATCCGTCGCTGTTGCAGCAGGGCCGCACCCGCCATTTATAGGTGGTCGCGGAATTGAAAAAACAGGGATAAAAATCCTTTTCCGGATTGAATTCGTTGGTTTTTAATATCCTTCTAAATATTCCGCCGGTGCTTTGCGAGTCATTTAGGTCGTTATTGGTGTTGTCAATTTCCAAAACGTAAGATTGGACGCCAAAAATTTTTGACGTAACGGTTTCTTTACCGCTTGCTCCGGCATATGCCGGCCAGTTCCAAACATAACTTCCGTCCTCTTTTTGCCAAGCCTCGACGTTGTCCCAGGCCAGCACCAGAGGTAGGGTTAGGCTGTTTTCATCGGATTGCCGGGTTTTGTTCACCGGGTCGTTGTAGTAGTAATGATTTAAAGGAACGCTCAGACAAGTGTTGGTGCAAATGCAGGTCGCGACGTCGATACCACTTTTGACTGCCTTCGATCCTTTTTGCCAGGTCGAACAAACTACATTTCCCTTGTTGCTTGTTATTGTTATGGCGCAACCTGACCCGAAAGTAAAACTTTCGGCGTTGGTTATTGCCGGGGTTGCAACTATAACTGACAACAATATCGAAAGGATGATCTTATTGGTATCCATTGTTTTGGAATTTGGCGATCGATTGTGCTGTTGGGATGCGAGACATGATGTTTGCAGCCATTAAATTATTATACGATTTTTTTTGTGGATATGGAATCGGATTTATCGCGAAAGGTTTGGCGCGGCTGCGTTAAAAAACTTGCCACCAGGTAACGCCTTCGTAACCGATGATCGCCAACAGCCAGGAGACGACCAACCAGGCCATAAACATTACGGCGTAGCCGATGCCGGCATATTTCCAGATATTCTTGACGGTGGGGATGGTGTCTTTGCCATTCATTCCCAGGTAGAACATTCCTCCGGATATCAATGCCAGGACCGGCAAAAGGAGGAAGGCCACTTTGAAGAGCAGAAAATTAATGATCAGTTTTATCAGTAGGAATACCGAGCCGAAACTGCAATCGACAGATTCGTCCCAGGCGGTATCCAGGTTATCCGAACCTTGGCCGCAAACGGTAAAATTTGCCAGCGAGGTCGAGTCTTTAAGGGATCCGACTGTAAAAGTACCGGTGAGGGCGTTCCCCTCCCCCCGGTCGCCACAGTTTGGGTCCACACACGGTTGGATTTTATATTCGTAGGTGCCCACGCACGACGCTTTTATTTTTGGGTCGACACAGCTGTTTGCCATCGAGCAATTGCCGTCCTGAGTGCGGTAGCTGGTGATCACGGTTCCGGTGCTACAGCCTTCCTGGGGCGACGATCCGGAATAGGTTATTGTTACCAGGTTATATCTTGTTTTACCCTCCCAGGCCAGGTTCATGTCTTTGAGGGAGCCAAATTCGGTAGTGGCATTTTTAAGGGTCGGCTTGGGGACTCGGTTGATGACAAAATACTGGGAAGACCAGTTTGGGCCGCAGCGTTTACCCTCTTCGTCAGCGCAGGTTTGGACTTTCCAGGTGTAGCTGATGTTTTGGGTGCTTTCCGCCGGCTGGGCGATATTAGGATAGTCAAACTGGAGGCTGGGTTGCCCATTGTCGTTATCGCCGAATTTTACCGTACGGGAAACAACCAAAGTGTTATTGCTGTCATAAAGCTCAACGTTATAAGATTTGGCGCCGCTTACTTTTTCCCAGATGAAATTTTGCGGAAAAGTTATATCGGTAGTCAACCCTCCCGGGGTCATCGAGCTGGTTTTGGGAGGCCGGCCGGTAGTACAGAAAGCGTAACCGCTGCTTATATCGGTGGCAGACCAGGCATCGCAATCCGCGGGGTTGGAAAGGCCCGAATCGAATCCCACGCAGGATTGCGCCCGCCACCGGTAAACGGTATCCAATTTCATGGCCGCATTGTCCAATGTCAGGAGCTTTCTGGTCGCGCCGTCAAATTCTTTGCCGTTATTCGGGATGGTGTTCCAGATAGTTTTTCTTTCGCCGCCAAAATTATCGATATCGGTTTCGTAGACGAAGGAGTTGGCGCCGGCCGGCATTGACCAGACAATGTTGATCGGGAAGCCGACGGGAGTTTCACAGGCGCAATCGCGGTCGTTGCCACAAGTTGAAACGTCTTTGGGGGAGATTGCCGCGGGAGGATCGACATCGTCGTGGGAAGTGGTAATTTTCCATTCCTGGCTGTATTCAGGGTTATCTTTCCTGTAGCAATCGAAAGTATCGGCATCGACACAGCTTCTTAACTTCCAGGTGTAGGTGCGTTCGCGCGTAAAATACGCCAAATCGCCCCGGGATTGGGCCGGGAACCAGGTGTTGACGTCTCCGGAGTTCCTGTCGGGAAGGATGTCGTAAATAAATTCTCCGTTGACGATTGAAAGCGAATGGGTCTTTTTGACAGTTTCTTCTTCTGTCGACGATCCCCCGGTGATCCAATTCCAGAAATTGGTGGCCACCTCGATGACCGAACCGACGATTTCGTCGGTAATGGAATTATCTTCGTCGGAAGTGACGTAAAGTTCATACGAACCGGCGTATTTTACCGGTTGGCCTGCTTCCTGAGTGGATTCCGGGAGCTTGGCGCTGCACCAGCGGAGGGGGTTTTCGCTTTCCACCAGTTTTTTAAACGATTCCGTAACCGCTTTGCCGCTGTTCCAGTCCGGGTCGAGCGGGCTGATTAGTTCCGGGGGGGTACCGGTTGAAAAATACCACCAGCCTTCCCCGTCGCCGTATTCTTTACAAACTGTTCCTTGGGTGTCGCAGCAAGGTTTTACCCGCCAGCGGTAGCTGTGGTTGGAATTAAAAAAGCAGGCCCAGGCGTCGGTAACGGAGTTGAATATATTGGTGCCAACGACTTTGTAATAAGTATCTTTCCCACCGATCTTTTTGACATTTTTTTCGCTTGCCGGAGAGGCGTATCCGATATTCGGGCTCGAGCTGTCGTCTTTGAAATTTAATTCGTTGATACCGCTTTCGCTGGTAGTGTCCTGGATTTCCACCAAATAGCTTTGCGGTCCGAAATTGTTCACACCCTTTATGCTGGAAAGATAACCGGTGTAACCGGTGCTATGGTGGGATTGGTCGCTTTCATAACCATAATAGTGGACGGTGGCTACGTTTTTCCCCAGGTTTTTCCATCCCGCGACGTGATTCCACGATAGTGCCACCGGCAGGGTGATCTTGTTGATGTCGTTATCGGACCCGTTGTTTTTTGGCGTCGGATCGTCGTTATACATCGGGTTGGTCGGGTAGCTCAGGCAGGCGGCGTCGCAATAACAGCGGGCATATTCGGTAAAGCTAACGTCATCGTCATCTTTGGTTTCGTTATTCACCGATCCAGTTTCTCCCTTTTGCCACGAGCCGCAGGTAAAATCTGACGATATAACAGGTGCTCCGTATTTATTACAGCAATCTTCATGGTATTCGATTGGGCCGCATCCGGCTTTGTTCCCGGATTGGAACCAGTATTTGCTGTGACTCGCAAAAGCCATTTGTACCCCCGAAATAAAAAAAAGCGCAACCAAAAACGCAAGCGCGGCGGTTCGCTTCCAAAAAGTCCGTAAATTATTTCCGGGGTCGATCGGTATCATTAATTCATTATAATTTATCCGCCGGTTTTTGGCACGGGAAGGTGCGGGCTAGATTTTGCCAATCGCCCACCGAAAGATTCTCCGCGCGTTTGCCCGGATCGATGCCGTTAGCCGAAAGCCAATCAGCCGCAGTTTTTTTATCCAAGCCGAGGTCGTTTGCCAGATTACCTCCCAATTTTTTGCGCGGGTGGGAAAATCCGGATTTCATGATTTTGAAAAACCGGGCGCCGTATTCGCTATCGCCGCGCTCCCCCGCTTTTGTTTCGGGGATGATTCTTAGGATGGCACAATCAACCTTGGGTACCGGCCAGAAGCACCCCTTTGAAACATAGCTGATGATTTCGGGCTTGGCGTAAAATTGTACCGAGATTGCCAGAAGGTTTAACTTCGGCGGCTTGGCGCAGATGCGCTGGGCAACTTCCTTTTGGACAATGACAGTTAGCGAGAGGGGCGGGTTTTGGCTTTCCAGAAATTTGCGGATCAGCGGCGCAGTCAGGTAGAATGGCAGGTTGGCGGCAATTTTATAAGGACCGTTGATTATGGCCTCATCGAATTTTAGGGCGTCGCCGTTTTGCAGATTGAAATTGGCTTTGCCGGCAAACCTTTCCTTTAATATATCCATCATCTCGTGGTCTTTTTCGATTGCCAGGACCGGATTGCCGGTTTCCAGCAGTTTAGCGGTCAGGTTCCCGGTGCCCGGCCCGATCTCTAAGATGGTTTGTCCCGGAGCGATTTCGGCCGCGGCGACAAGTTTTTCAATGATCCCGATTTCGGCGAGGAAGTTCTGCCCGAGACCCTTTTTGGGCCGGACCGCTCCTTTCTCTCGGGCGGGTTTTTGAAAGTTTTTTTTCATGTTTTTTCCGTTTTCGGATAGACCTATTTTACCATGGAATCCATTGACAAATTAAGCCCTTTTAGTAGGATAATAGTGTTGGCTTGATATGTGGTTTGCGCCTTAAATTTACCTGTTTTTTGTGGTCGTTCGATGTTTAGAGGCGCTATTTGAAAGTTCCGATGATAATCAAGACTCAAATTCATAATTTTGCGAAATTACTCCTTGTCGGAGCGGTTTTGTTTATTGTTTGCGCGGCGATTTCGCGCCAGGCGTCGAGCCGGGTTTCGGCCAAAATAAGCGATAAGGTCGCGGCGATTCCTTCCGAGGAAATGTTTGCGCAGGCCGCCGACCAGACTGTGCCCGAATCTCCGGATTATAATCTCATTGATAACTCTTGCGTTGAGGCGGCGATTCCTCCGGTTTCCATAACTCCCAAGGTCCTGGGGGCGATTGTGGGCGAAAGCCAGGATATTGAGGAAAATACCCAGAGGACGATCACCGAATATGAAGTCAAAGATGGCGACACTGTCGCGAGTTTGGCCGAGGAGTTTGGCATCAGCACCGAAACCATCCTTTGGGCCAACGACCTGGCAAAAAACGCCAAACTGAAAGCCGGCCAAAAACTTATCATCTCCCCCACGACCGGTACCATCCACTATGTGGTGTCCGGTAATACGATTGCCCAGGTTGCGGAAAAATATAAAGCCAATATCGACGACATTATCGCATTCAACGGATTGTCGGGAGAAAACGACATATTCATCGGTGACGTAGTAGTGGTCCCTAACGGTAAAGTCGTACCGGTGGCCGCGCCCAAGAAAATTACTAACACCAGCCTGGCGTCGGGCCAGAGCATTTCTCAGGGAGCGGCGGGGGTCGTATTGCCCGGGAATTATTTCCTTTGTCCGGTGGGATCGGCTTGCAAACGAACTCAGGGCTCCCACTTCCGCAACGCGGTGGATCTTACCGGCGGATACTGTGGCGCCCCGATTTACGCGGCCGCTTCCGGAATTGTCGAGAAAGCCAAATACGGCTGGAGCGGCGGTGCCGGCAATAACGTATCGATTTCGCACATGAACGGCACGATTGTTACCCATTACTATCATTTGCAAACGATCGTCGCGGTCGGAGGTCAGGAAATTAAAAAGGGTGACATTGTTGGTTACATGGGTAGTACCGGCATCTCGACCGGATGCCATCTCCACTTCGAAGTCATCGGCGCCGGCAATCCGTTCTAGCCAAAAGTATAAGAAAAATTTAATAAAAAGAAAACCCGCACCGCCAAAACGGTGTTTTTGTTTGAGGCAATGTCTATTTGACCTTATTTTAAGGCTAAAAGGCTTTAAAATGCCCCAGGGCGAAAGATTTGCAAAAAGCTGATTACCGGGCCGGCAAGAAATGTTAAAAAAAGGATTTCTTGCCGGCGTTTTTTGTTTACGCAAAAATTCCTTGGGGGCGGTAGGCTAAGGCTTCGGAGATGTGGACAAGGGTAATGTTTTCGGAGCCGGCAAGGTCGGCGATGGTGCGGCTGACCTTGAGGACGCGATGATACCCGCGGGCGGAGAGTTTGCCCGAATCGACGGCGGCGCGTAAGAGTTGCTCCGAGCCTTTATCGATGGCACAGTATTTTTTGACTTGGGCGATGCTCATTTCCGCGTTGGTCGTGGCGCGGCCGAATCTTTCACTTTGGACTTTCCGCGCCTGGCAGACCGATTCCATTATCCGGGCACTGCAGTTTTTTTCGTCAAAGTCGGTGTGGGCCAATTTGTCGTATTTTATCGCCGGCACATTGATGAACAGGTCGATCCGGTCCATTAGGGGTCCGGAAAGTTTTTTGCGGTACATTGAAATCTGCGAATTGGAACAGGTGCATCTTTTCTCGGGATTGCCGTAGTTGCCGCAGGGGCAGGGATTTGACGCCAGCACCAGCATAAAACGGGCCGGCAGAGAAAGGTTGTGCTTGGCGCGCAAAACATTAATGGTCCCCTCCTCTATTGGTTGGCGCAAAGCTTCCAGGGTGTCGCGGCGGAACTCCGGAAATTCATCGAGAAATAAAACGCCGCGGTGCGCCAGTGTGATTTCGCCGGGTTTGGGCGGATTGCCGCCGCCGATCAGCGCGGCTTCCGATGAAGTGTGGTGCGGAGCGCGGAACGGCCGCGCTGTGACCAGTGGCGAGTCGGAACAAAGCTGGCCGCAAACGCTATAGATCTTGGTCACTTCCAGCGATTCGGAAAACGCCAGCGGCGGCAGGACCGTGGGCAGGGCTTTTGCCAGCAAAGTTTTTCCGGTTCCCGGCGGCCCCCACATGGAAAGGTTGTGGCCGCCGGCGGCCACGATTTGCAGGGCGCGCTTTGACGCTTCTTGGCCCGAGATCATTCCCAGGTCATTTAAGAGATATTGGTTTGCGGGTTGCTCTACGGCTTTTGTGATTGTCGGTTCGATTTCGATCCGACCCTCGAGGTAGGCAATTGCCTGTGCCAGGGTTTTGACGCCGATGGCGCGGATACCGTCGATGAGGCCGGCTTCGCCGGCGTTGGCTTCGGGCAAAACTATTTCCCCGATTCCCTTTTCCCGGCAGGCGATGGCAAAGCTTACTGCGCCTTTTATTGGCCGCAGGCGGCCGTCGAGTGCCAATTCCCCCAGAAAAACCCGGTTTTGCGGGTCGATCCGGATATCTTTGCTTGCGATCAGGTAGCCCAGGGCGATTGGCAGGTCATATTGCGAACCTTCTTTTTTGAGATCGGCCGGCGCCAGGGATACCAGGACTTTTACTGATTGGCGGTGCGGGGATACGAGGCCGGAGCTGTCGATTGCTGAGCCGACGCGCTCTTTGGCTTCCTGGACTGATTTATCCGGCAGACCCACGATCTCGAATTTGCGCAGGCCGCTGGAGGTTCTAACTTCGACTTCGATAATCTGCGCATCCAGCCCGGTGATTGCCGCGGAAAATATCTTTGATGGCATGTGTTTTACCCCCCAATATTAGCTTGTATATACGAAAAAACAGCCCTCCGCTCAAAGGGCTGTTGGAAATTCTTACTCCTGACAGTCTACGCAAAGCCCGGCTTCGGGGAAAATTTCAAGGCGTTCGAGCGGGATATTTTTGCCGCATTTTCCGCATTTTCCGTAGGTACCCTTGGCAATTTTACCCAGCGCGGCGTTTATGGAAGCCAATTTTGTTTCCAGACTGCGCTCCAGTGGCAAACGGGTAGTATATTCTTCCACCTCATCGGCTTGCCTTTCCAGCGACGCGGTCCCCGACTCTCCGCTTCCGAAAGGAAACTTACTTTTCCAGTCTCCCGGTACATCCTTGTTGGGGACGGCGATCTTGCTCAATTCCTGCTCGATAGTTTCCTTCTCTTTCGTTAGTCGATCCGTGATTTGCTCCAACGATATCGGGCTGGTGGCGTTTTTTGGGTTGTTTTTTTTCATATTCGGCGCGGGCTTACGTGTTTTTCGCCAAGTCTGGCGGTTTTTACCATTTTACATTTTTAGGATCATTTTGGCAATTGATCGAATATTTTGATCAGGGATTCTTCCGAAGTGGTGAATATCAGCCATTTTGAATTGTAGATGGCGTAGGAGATCGTATAGGCGTCCGAGGCCGGGGAAAAAGTCAGCGAGCGGTAGGTGGTACCGTTGGCGGCGGTATTTGATTTAAATACCAGCGCTTCCGGATTCTCCTGGGTTTTGCGGCCGATCAGGTTGTAAAAATTATTGGTATCCGCCACTAATTTGTTTTCCCAGGAGGTCATTGCCTTGTTCAGGGCCTGTTCGTCGCCGACTTCGGTTACGAATCCTAAGCGGTTTTTGGTTTTGTTCGAATATATAAACAAGACGAAATCGTCGCTGATAGAGCTGTAAAAGCCGGAAGGAACGCCGGTTACCTTGTAGATGTTTAAAAACTGTTTTAATCCGACGTAAGTGTTATCCTTTTTGTTCTGGATAGTGATTTTGCTATAACCGCTTTGGTCCAGGGTGGTTTTGGTGTACGGCAAAATCAGATTGGGAACGCTAGCCAGGTCTTCGGTAATGATTGGGATGGTGGATATTGTCGCCAGTGTGGTCAGTTTCTCCCCATTACCCTCCCCTGCGGTCGGATCGTCGCTTTTTGGGTCAGTTTTTTTGGTTGTGTCGGTTTGGGCGGGCGTCGTTGTATCTGTTTTGGTCATGGTATCCTTATTTTTACTTAGCACCAAAACCAGGATGACGCTGATGATTGCCAGTAAAAGCAGAATGACCATGATCCTGACGATCATTTTGTTACCTGTTGGTTTTTCAATGATTTGCGGTTCGCTGATTGCTTCGCCGCCCGCTGCGGCCACGGCGGCGGTTGCCGCGGGGGTGGTATTTTTCTTAATTTGTCCCCAGCGGTCTTCCCAGATATCTTTGCCCGGGTCTTTTGTGGCCAATGCCCCATTTTCTACCGGTGCGATTTCCGTTTTCGGGAACCGGTTCTCAAGCTCATTGGAGGGTTTTACTTCCGTTTCCTGCGTTTTCTCCGGAGAAGTTTTCTCCGGAATGTTTTTTGGGATGAATTGGCGGATATTGGTCGCCGGAGGAATGGAAATCTGTTCCCGGTAGGGGCTGAAAACCTTATTCGGGTTTTCCTTTTTGGCATCGGCGGCGGGTTTCTCGGCCGACGTCGGGCCAGCGGCCGGGGTGGCCGTTACGGTCGGTTCTTTTTTAATCAGAGTTTCTTTGGTTACGGCCAGTTCCGTTTTTTTTACGCTTTCGACCGGTAGAGCCTCGGTTTTTGGAGCAACGGGCTTGATTTCTGCCGGAGCGATGACGGCGGCCGGTTCCTTTGTTCCTTTTATTGTCGGGGCGGCCGCAATTACCTCAACTTCTTTTATTGCCGGTTTTACCGGGGTGGTAGCGGATTCGGTTTTATTGACGGGAATATCCTTGACGGGTGCCGGGGGAATTGGAGTGTCAATCTTTATTTCCGTAGTGAGAATTGCCGGCGCGGTTTGAGTTTTTATTTCCGGCGACGTTTCCACCGCGGTTTTCGGCAAAGCTTGAGCGGGGTTTAAAACCACCGCGGGTTTCTCGGCCGACGTCGGGCCAGCGGCCGGAACGGCGACCGGTTGTGCCGGTAGTTTGTCGGTATTTTTTGCTAAAGACGAGATTGGAATCGAAACTGGCGCACCGGTTTCGGCCCTCAGAGCCGGAGCTTGGAGGGGGGTGGATGTTTCCGCAATCTGGTTTTGTATTGGCAGGGTTGTTGTTGTGTGTGCGGTGACCGTTTCGGGGATTTCCGCTGCCTTAAGCGGGGTTGTTTTCGCGGGTCGCTCGGTTTCGGGTAATTCGTCGTCCTGTACGATATCTTTTAGTATTTCGTGGTCAACTTCGAGCTCGTTTTCCGCAAACAGCCTCGAAATTGCGTCGCGCATTTTACGGATTGGCAATCCCTCCCCTTCCAAACCGGTTTCCTTGGCGGCGATATCAGCTTGGGTGTGGTTGATCTTTTCGTTTATGGTATCGATCTTGGTTTGCAGGATTTGTGCTTCGTTGGCGACGGTTTTTAACTTTTCTTCAGCTTCCCATTTTGTCTGGACCGCGTTTTTCAACGAGCTGTTGGCCTTCCAGCGAGCTTGTTCGATCGCCCTTTTCTTGGCGGTATCGGTTTCCTGTTTTTCCTGATGTTCGATGGTTTCCAGTTCCGCTTTGATATTGGTTTCCTTTTCCGAAAGTTCCTGGAACCGCTCCTTGGCGGCAAATTTTCTTTTTTCGGCCGCGTCCAAAACCGGCGAGATTGCGTCCCTTTGGTTGATGCTTTTTAATATTTCTTCTTCGAGTTTGCTCTTTTCCAAGCAAAAACTCACCATTTTTTCTTGGTTGGCGACGTCTTTTATCTTTTGCCTGACCAAGTCTTCATTCTTGGTTTTTTGGTCGACCTGGTCTTCGATCACTTCGATCTCGGCTAGGATCTTGTCGATCTGGTCTTCAATCGCCCAGCGCTGTTTTTCGATTTCCTTGCGCTGGTCTTCAATCGCCCAAAGCTTTTGTTCAATGGCTTTTTCCAGCTGGGCGCCCATGTTTTCCGTTAGCTTGGTTTTTTCCGCGGCTTCCTTGCTTTCGATTTCCTGTTCATTTTTGGAAACCGTGGCCAGCTCTTCGGCGTTGATCCGGTCGATTTCGGATCTTAAAACCAGTTTTTTTTGTTCGAGCGGTTTTGTTTGGCCCGGGAATTCCAGCAGATTTTTTTCGTATTGTGTTTTTTTTGCCTTGAGTTTTGAGGTGAGCAAGCGCAAGCAAACCGCCAAGTCATCGCCAACCGGGGTTTGGGCGGGGCGATAGACTTGAGAAAGGGTTGATTTTGTGTTGGTTTCCTTGCCCGTTTTTCCGTCGTAACTCAAATTTTCGCGCCGGTCCCTTTCGATGAGCGAAAGTTTTTGTCGTCTTTCTTCCCGCGCCTTGATTCTTTCCTCCTCGATCCGCAGCTTTTCCAGCCGCAGCTTTTCCTGGGTTTCCAGGCGTTCTTTTTCTCGTTGTTTTTGTTCCTCTTCCCGTTTCTTTTCTTCGGCCAAGCGAAGTTCCTCGGCCTTCTTTTTGGCTTCTTCGGCACGCCGGGCCTCCTCTTCCTTGCGCCTTTTTTCTTCCTCCTCTTCTTTGCGTTTCTTTTCTTCGGCC
>Ga0172381_10000548_pt1 | contig 45341 bp, 65 predicted proteins | sample Leawel6488metaG_FD_119754 | JGI IMG/M metagenome (GOLD analysis project Ga0172381, IMG submission 119754) | Leachate microbial communities from a municipal landfill in Southern Ontario, Canada - Leachate well 64-88 metaG | ecosystem: Engineered > Solid waste > Landfill > Unclassified | place... | reverse complement strand
GGGATGGCCGAGGGGATGGATATGCCCAGGTTTCGGTACTCATAAAAAAACTCGCAGCCGATAAAAACAGCAGGCGCGGGGTAATTGTGACCTGGAACCCGCTTATGGATGCCGAGAGCAGTGAGCCTCCATGCATGGATATGATCCAGTTTGTGATTCGGAATTTTAGGGTACACATGCGGATTATTTTCAGATCGCAGGATATGCTTCTCGGTCTTCCAGAAAACTTCGTTGGGTGCGTTGCATTTCTCGAATACGTTGTGGATGGAATAAACCAAATATCCGACGAAAAAGTGGAGGCCGGAGAACTCACAATAGTTTCCCTCATTCCACACATATACAAGCGAAGAGATGGAAAAGAGTTCGACCAGATGAGAACGCATATTTTCGGGCAGAAGTTCCTTGGAAAGTGGAAACCCGTGATAAAATGATCGAAAGTGAAGTGGAGGAGAATATTTCGAAATGGTTCCCATACGAAAGCTATAGACCGAATCAGATGGAGATGCTCAAATTCGTTTATAATTCTGTCACCGAAAATAAGTGCGGAATTATAAATGCCCCGGTGGGTTCTGGAAAGTCGAGTTGCATTTGCGCGATACTTGCCGCAACAGAAGTAAGACCGATTATAGTAGCGGTCCGGACTGTGAGCCAGCTTGACATTTTTGTAAGGGAACTCCAGATGATACGTGAGAAAAAGAACCCGGAACTTAAGTTTTCGTATATTGTTGGCAAAGGAAAAGTATGTCGTGTTTTTCCGGAGTCTGGAGTTAACGAAAGGTGCAAATCTCTTAAAAAAGTTTCAAAAAATAGGATAAAGGGAACTTGCGGGGGATCCTATCAGTCAGACTTTGGATTTGATGCTGCAAATCCGCAATATTGCCCCTGGTATGTAAATTCAAGAGAAGTTGATGAAGAAACTGGGGTTGAGGGGAATTCTGCGAAGATTCATAGGAAGGCTGCTGAATTTTGCCGGTGTAACGTAAGTACCGATGAAGTTAAGAACTTTGCCGGGGACGTATGCCCATATGAGATGATGAAGCTGGCAGCACGAGGATCGGATGTCATTATTGTAAATTATCAGCATGTTTTGAATGAAACCATTCGAAAGACTTTGTTATCGTGGGCATATGGGGGATCCCGGGACGACCAGGATATGCCGGTGCTCCTGGTAGATGAGGCACACAATCTCGGGGCAGCTATAGAGGAACAACATTCTATCCAGATAGATTCACGAATGCTTGAAAGAGCACTTGACGAATTTGAGATCCCGGAAGTCAGAGAATCGATCCCGAAAGACTGTGAAGGTATCGCAGAAATGCTCCCAGAGTTTTTGCAGGTAATGGTGAAATTTATCGAATATCATGATGCCAAATATGATAAAGATGCCATTTTTGATTATAAAGGTCTTGGGAAGGGATTGGCAAAGATTTTTGGAGCTCCCGGGGAGTGCGTAGACTCCAGGTTGTATCCAGTATGTGAATCGTTATTAAAATATCAGGGAAGGGTTGATTCAAAACCTGCAGTAGTAAGTGAATCTGGGGTAATGCAGAAGAAGGACGGATGTGAAAATCTTATAAAAGTTCTCAATTTTGTAAGAATGATGATGTCGAGCATGGAGGATTGTAAAGGCAACGCGATTAATGACAAATCGTTAATGAAAATATTTGTAAAACGCGAAGTATTTTCAAACCTTCGTCTTAAAAATATCGATCCGAGTTCAGACATGGTAGATCTTGCAAACGAGCACCAGAGTGTGATATTGATGAGTGGGACGCTGCACCCAACGGATAGTTATGCAAAATATTTGTTTGGGAGAGAAGCCGAAAATGTAAACACGATCTCACTTCCGAACTCTTTCCCGAAGAAAAACCGAAGATTAATATCGTGCATAGATATTACATCGGCGTATAAAGTCACAACCCAGAATGGCGGAGAAAATGAAAACAACGCCAGGATATTAAAATATATAAAGGGTTTTTGCGAACTCCCAGGCAACCTTGCGGTGTATTTCCCGTCATATTATATGATGAAAAATTACGCATACAAGATGAGCCGTGCCGGGGTGCGCAGGGATATTTATATGGAACCCCAGAACGCACGGGAAGCAACCAGAGTTCTCGATGATTTTATGAGGCTCCCGGAAAGGGGAAAGTCTGGAGTGATGTTTGCAGTGAGCGGGGGAAAATGGTCAGAAGGTATCGACTACAGAGGGGATACCCTTGTAGGAGCCATGGTGGTGGGTTTTCCGCTCGCGCAATGGAATGTTGTAACCAAGGGGGTAATCGATTACTATGTGGATAAATTCGGTGATGACGGGAATTTCATCGCATATACTCTTCCGGCACTCAACCGGTCCCAGCAGGCACTCGGGCGTGTAATTCGTACTGAGAACGATCGTGGGTTCCTGGTCCTGTGTGAACGGAGATTCGCAGGGAATATGGGGAATTTGCCCGATTGGATGCAAGAGGAATGTATCGAACTTACCATCCATGATTTCGAGGCCCAGGTTGCAAATTGGAAAAATGGGAAGCAGCAACTACTCGGGGTGTAATTTTGGTTATTACCGAATCCGGGAAGGCAATGAACACCCAGGCGATGGACGATCTGGATGCGAAATTGGGGAAAAGCGAACATAAAAACAGGGTTGAGCGTGAGAGATATCGCAGAATAAGAAATTGGGCGATATCCGAACTTGGCGGAGAGTGTTTTTATTGTCATGGGAAGGAAGATCTCGAAATCCATGATATCGAGCCGGTATATGAAGGGCACGGGAAACGAAGGGGAGGTACCACGATTAAGAGGTGGAGAACTCTTATTCCCCTGGGGAAGATGCGCTTGGCGTGTCACGAGTGTCATATTAGTATAGAACACTCGAATAACACCAACGCTTTAAAAAAGGTGGGAAAAGCCCATGCTTGATATCGACCAGATTTATTGTGGGGATTCGCTCGAACTTATCAAAAAAATTGATAGTAATAGCGTAGATCTTGCGGTTACGAGTCCAAAATACAATCTCGGGATAAAGTATGATTCCTGTGATGATTTTGTGCCATGGGATGAATATTACGATTGGTGCCGGTCCTGGATGAAAGAGGTCTATCGGGTGCTTAAACCCGATGGGAGATTTTGTCTGAATCATTATATATCGTGCGGAATGGCGAAACATCGCAGTGCTCCACTCATGAACTTAAATGCGATATGCGAGTTCGAAATTGGATTTAAGCACCATGGGTTCGTTCTTTGGGATGACCGGACAATTAGCAAACGGACGGCCTGGGGAAGCTGGATGAGTGCGAGTGCGGTTTACGTAAATTCTCCCCACGAAGGCATAACAATCCTGTACAAAGACCATTGGAAAAAGGACACTAAAGGAGAAAGCACCATAACAAAGGAAGAATTCATGGAAGCGACTACCGGGATCTGGAAACTATCCCCTGAAAAGCATAGGGGTGGATGTCCTGCACCGTTCCCGGTGTCGCTTCCCAAAAGGTGTATCAATCTTTTGACATATAAGGGTGATCTGGTTCTTGATCTGTTTAATGGGGGAGGTACAACGTGTATTGCCGCCAAACAGACTGGACGGCACTATATTGGAATGGATATGTCGAGAAGCTACTGCGATGATGCTATAGAGTGGCTGAATACGGGAATAAGGCCGGCCCGAACATCACCAAAGAAAAAAGAAAAACTTCCAATTTTGAATAGAGATCCCGGGGTAAAACGGGATGCCGATTTTACTCCAACAAAATATTGCGGGTGCGGGGCGATAATCGATCGAGAAGTAACGATGTGTCCAATATGCTCCCATAATGAAAAACTGGAGAAAATTTCGGATGATTACAAATTTAGGAAAAACGTCACCTTGGAGGAGATTTGCAAATGATTGATATTGAAAATTATAATAAAAACAGGGGGATATATTCCCCTTTGGTTGCGCATAACGGAATGGTTTGCGGGTTTTGGATGACCGGCCAGGACTACCGGAACAAATCCGGGTATTATGGGGCATATCCTCCGAATTATTTGAAACGCATTGCAATGCTATTCCCGGAATCGAAGATATTGATGCATTTGTTTTCTGGGAAAACCGAATTGGGGATTTTCAAATCCGCGAACGAAATTACGGTGGATTGCAACCCGGAACTCGAACCAAAGGTGTTGTGCGATGCCGAGAATCTGACTGAAAAATTCGATGAAAAAACATTTGATCTTATTTTGGCGGATCCTCCGTATAACGAGAATCATGTGAAATATGGAACCAAAAAAGTGAATAAACGGAAGGTGATCAAAGAGTGTGCAAAATTATTAATTAAGGGGGGACACCTGGTTTGGCTGGATACGTCGATCCCGATATGGTCAAAGGCGGATGGGTGGAAACTGGTGGGAACCATCGGGCTTGTACAGAGTACGAATCATGCATGTAGAGTGGTTGCAATATTTGAAAAGGTGATTTGAATGGTAGGAAAATATAAAATCGGTATTTGTGGAACGCACTGCTGCGGGAAAACCACGTTGGTAAGAGTTCTGAATGAGTTACTTGGGTACCCGCTAATAACTGAGGTTGCAGACCGGTTCCCGAGGGAAACCCGGGGGAATCTCGTAACGCAAATGAGCATAATGGGAGCTCAGATTACAGAAGAGATGAAAAACCCGTTTTTCATATCAGATAGAACGGTTATCGATAATCTCGCGTATTCCACATTGTGTTTTGAAGAAAGCATAAGCGGGGTTGCGGACATGGGAGAAGTGTTTGCCAGGACAAAACAGTATATGTTGTGCGCTGGCCTGGGAACAGACCATCTTTCTCACAAGCCATACGATTTGATTGTCTTTGTGGATGAGATGTTCCCAATTGAGGACAATGGGAACCGGTGTTTGAATGTGGATTACCAGAAATGGATATTCGAATTCCTTAAAACGGAGAGCGGGGTTGCGAGTATAAATTATGGGATCCCGGTTATCGATGTGAAGGGAACAACAGAGAAGCGCATCGAAAGGATCCTGGGTAGCCTGGAGTAAAGGGATTCTGATGCCTACGCTGTGGAGAGTTATCAAGGAAGAATTTAAAAAACATCCGGTTTCTATTGTGGTACTCCTTTTTTTGATATACCCAATATGGCTCGCAATGTTTGTTGTATGCTCGTTTTTGCTGGCATTTCCTATACTGGTACTGGACAACCGCGACGAGTGGGTTGCGTGGTGGGTTTCGATGTTGAAAGCATTGAGAAGTCTGTTATAACCAGATATTATTTTTGAAATTGGTGATTACTTTGGAAAATGTATGGGATCTTGATGGGACGATCTTCCATTCGGTGTTCGAACTTGATTATTTCGGATACGTTGAGAGGTTTGGGGGAGAAATGGCTATGACAAAATTCAATAAAATGAATAAAATTGTCAAGCCATCGGATGTGAAAATAATTCTGACAGCCAGGCCAAACAGTCTGCGGAATATTGCACAAATGGAGTTGAAAAATCACGGGTTTGATCTGTCGAAAATAGATTTATTCATGGGATCTCCTGACATTGGAAAGCGGTTTGAAGATTTCATAGAATTCAAAATAAGAATGTTGAACGGACTGAAATGTGAATATTATATCGACGATGACGCATTCATTAGGAATAAATTGCAGCCGAGTTTGATTTATACCGAATGCATTTCTACGGATCAATTTTACGGAAGAGGGTCCGAATATCCATTAAAACAATTAATAAAATAAGAAAAATTAATTTTCAGGGAATGTTACCTGGCTCGGGTATACATTGCGATCGGTCCCGCCGCGTTTCCATCTGATAGTTAGGAATGCCGGTTCTCCGTTGTGATATCGTTCGCTGATTTCTGGTGGGATTTTTCGTATATCGAGTATGATTCCAGTCATGCCATCGGATTTCCGAATTGCTTTTCCTCCGATTTCGCCGGGGTTAGATAAACTTTTGTCAATTTGGAAAATGAGTTCTGGCCTGTAGACGCAAACCTGGTCCCCATCGAGAAGACGGTATAGACCTTTTCCTTTATACCATACGGCATCCCATTGGGATTTGAGACGGTCTGTTAGTAGACGGGTTGCTGTGAGACGATCGATTTTAGCAACTGCCGGATTATAGCCATTTTTGATCCACCATTTCATTTGCGTGTTAGCTGCTCCGAAATTGATAGTTTCGATTGCGTCGGAGTCAAGATAGTATGTAGGGATATTTTTACTGCTCCCCTCGTTATATTGCTTTGCGATATTCAGGACGGTTGTGAAATATATCCCAAATCCCAGGTGATGAATGGGGGCCGGGATTCCATCGGAATACGGCTGGTTCAAATACCCATTTCTGATGTGTCCAGATCTTTCTTCTCCGATGAAAATTTGAAAACCCATCTGTTCGATCATTTCCCTATTTTCAGGGGATGTTCCGTGGTAGATGGGTCCAAAGAACCTGTGGTCTTTTTGCATATTGAAGGGAACATTTTTGTATCATGAACAAAGTACAATTGATTAATATAAAAATGCATGGGGGTTTTCAAAATTCCAAAGTATGGGGATGACAGGTTAAGTATGGTAATTGATTATCTTGGAAAAGCGATATCCGATGAATGGCTTGCGCACCTTCAGTATTGGGTGGGGTCTGTAATCGTAATTGAAGATGGGATAACGCTCAAAAAAGAAATGTTCATACGCAATAAAATTATTCCGGAATTGCGTCAGCATTCTAATGACGAATATGATCATGCTACGATATTATCGGAACATTTTTATGAATATGTCACAAGTTCCAGAATTCCATTATCCATGGAAGAAATTTTGAGTAGGAAGGAATGCGGGTATATTAAGCCGAAGAGTTCGAAGTGTTCTGAAATTATACGGGATTCGATAAGGGGGGAGATGTGCGCAATAGGATTTTACAATAAATTTTTGGATGAAATAGAGGGTCGTGAACATGTGGATCTGGTATTGCGCGATGATATTATGAGAATCCTTAAAAAAGAAGAGGAGCACTTGAAAGATTTGAAGTCGCTTGTGAGAGAGTATGAAATTAAAATGTGAAAATCCCAACAGATTTTTACAGTTTTTTTCTTTTTTCGATACATTTATTAACAAGAGACTACCAAGGGGTTGATGCCAGTCTGATGCTGGCACAAAATCCCGTAGAGGAACATTATGTCAGGACAAGAAGCGAAGAAGGTTTCAGATTTTAGTCTGGAAGAATTTGTAGAGATTGTGAAAAAGGCCGACCCAGAACTTGCCGAGAAAGCCGAGAATGAGGCAAAAGTAAACATTGCCGAGGCTGTCAGGAAAGTAAAGGAAGGCGTTGTTTCGAACTTTTCTATCAGGACTGGTGTTACAAAGGCAATATCAGAACTGAGGAATGCGGTAGAACTTGCACTTGCAAAGACAACCGAAGTGTTTTTCCTTGGAATGCGGGACAAACCTGGTAGCACCCGGCCAAGTACTGCGTTGCTCATGCGTTTGCAGGATTCAGATTCTGCAAATGGAAAGAAAGCAACAATATTCGAAGCCAGTACATTTGACCCTCAGTTTGAACTTCCGGATGGGAAAAAGGTAAAACTCGATCACCCGGCCAAAATCACCATAAAGGTGAAGGAAAATACGAAGTTCAAATCTATTGAGATTGTCCAGCTTCTGAAATACGAGTTTGTATCTGCGGAAAAGATTGCAGCGACTCTCATAAAACAGGTCCAATCTCCGAATTCGTACACATCTGAGGACAAGTATGCTCCAATTGTGTTGCTGGGTACAATTCGGGGGATTTATCCTATCAACACTCTTGTCAAGACTACAGAGGACAAATGGGAAGTAAGTGGCACTCACCCAATAATGGTTTTGAACCAGATTGAAGAGGATGCCCGCGAAAACAAAAAACCTGCACTCACTCCCGTATGCAAAATCAAGCTTGATCCGATTGGCGGAGTATCCGTAAATGTCTCGATTGAACCGAGAAGATACACCGAACCGATTGTCGAGATTTTGGATTTCATGGATGCGGCGAGGGCATCCCTGCGTGATATCAAGACCCCGAAAGAACAGGCATCTGAAGTTGGGGGGCTTTTTGAGAACCGAGATGTGATTGTTGCCGGAATTGTAACCAATGTGAAGGCGGGTGCAAACGCTACTTACATGGAAGTCTCAGCTTCGTGTATTTTGGACGCTCCATCAAATGTTGACTGGTTCGGAACTACAGAAAAGAAAACCGAAACGGAGCCGGCCCAGAAAGCGGCTGCTCCAGCAGCAGCGGATACTACCGAAGAACCGAAATCCAAGCCAAAAACCAAAAAGGCAAAACCCGCCCCGGAACCCGCAGCCACCCCAGCTACGGAATCCGCCCCTGCCAAACCCGAAACGACGGAAACCAACAGCGGAGTAAAGCCAGTTACCCGATTTGAGGAAGTAAAGGCTGCAATCAGTGAATATTGCAGCAAGCTTGGACTTACCCCAGCGCAGTTGACCGTGGATCTCGTGCAGGCCCAGGTTTGCCAGGCTGCAAAGCCGGGTATAATCGAAGCTGCTATCGAAGAGCTTAAAGAATCGAAGGCATAATACGGGGGAAAACCTCCATGCCAACTATTTTTGATACTTCAAAATTATCCACCCCGGAGTACGCGAGGTACATTTATAAGGGGAAAAATGGCTCGCGGGATATGAATCTGGCCGGTTACAAACATGCAATAAAAGATATTATTGTAGGAACCGAAGTCAGAGACGTAAAACTGGTATCGTATACATATGAGAACGTTTCGAGGCTCGATGAAACCAGAGTGATCCGTGGAACAAATTTGTGGGCATCTGTAATTGTGTCTGTAAAAACGGCGAATGGGGAAGTGTACGAAGCCTGCGGGGAAGCCGATTTGGAGGAACTGACTCCTAAGCAGACTCATCACAACCTGGTAAGAATTGCCGAAAGCCGTGGAAGGAAACGGGCATTTGCCCAGGCGCTTGGAATAACGCCAGAAGATTTCCTTGCAGACAAAACTCGGAAATCCCATCAAGAGGATATAGACACCCCAATGTGTGATCTCGATGACGAAACCGGAGGTTCTACGGGAGCAAATCCCCAGGAAAGACACAAGAAAAAAGGATTAAGTCTTGACGATCTGGTAGGCTAATGCAATGGTAAAAATGCTTACCACGATAATTGATGGTCCGACTGTCCAGAAACCGATTCCAAACAAAAAGATAATTTTAAGACGGTCCAGGGATCTCCCATTTTATTTTATACGTGGGGAATTATCGAAATCGGTACTTACCGCGCTTGAATATTCCACGTCGTATTACGTAAAGGATTTTGAACGTACAATGGCGTATCAAATTGGAGACTGGAACGGAAAAGAAAACCTGTTATATAATTCGAAATCCGGGGTGAGATACTTCCCAGCCGGGTTACTGGAATCGATTCGCGGAATTCTTGATGATTTTGGGGTAGATTATACGGTAGAACTCCCAGAAAGTAAGCCATTGAGAAAAATCAATGTGAAATGGGTGTCTACGAAAACGCTATACCCGGATCAAGAACTTGCTGTTGAGGCGGGATTGACAGAACCGTGCGGAACAATCTGTATGCCAACGGGAGCCGGCAAAACTACCGTTGCGCTCAAAATATTGAGCGAGTTGAAGGTGAAAACTCTTATTCTGGTGCATAGAAGAGAATTGGTTAAACAGTGGGAAAAGGCCATCAAACTTGAACTTGGATACGAGGCGGGGGTGGTGGGGTCAGGAGTGGAGAATTGGAAGGATATAACCATTGCAATGATCCCGACATTATTCCGGAGAAAAGACCTCAAATTGAATCACGATTTGTTAATTTTGGATGAGTGTTTCCCGTATGAAACAAATGTGATTACAGATAGGGGTGTTTTAAAGATTGGGGAAATTGTAGAAAATGCATTGGATGTGAAAGTTCTTACGCATACCGGGGCATTCAAACGCATTTTGAATCATATAAGAAAGCCAAAACCAAGTGTGATGGTGCGTGTTATACACGAATTCGGAAGTTTCGAATGTACCGAAACACACAAGATTTTGACAAATAAGGGATGGATGGAATCAAGACGACTATTACGCGGGGATGTGGTATATTATACACAAGACGGAAAGTGTGCCTACGTTCCTAGCAGTTGTAAATATTCCGGGTCTTACGGACTGCATGAAGTACAAGATGATACCGGATTATACGTATACGACATAGAAGTGGAAGATGATCATTCGTATACTGCAAATGGGGTTGTTGTCCACAATTGTCATCATACCCCAGCCAGGTCAGCTTACAAGTTGAGCATGGCGTGCAATGCCGCGTACCGGTTCGGACTTAGTGCGACTCCCCATAGGCCAGATGGGGCAGATCTCAAATTATTTGCAGCGGTTGGGGGGATAATTTACAAGTCTACGCCGGAAGAACTTGTGAGATTGGGAAGGTTGGCCAGGCCGGAGTTTATGTTTTTGCAGACATCCTATGTGAGAAATATTTATCAGGGGATGCCATTCCACAAAGTCTATACTTTGGGAATTACTGCAAATGAAGATAGAAACAATCGGATTACTGGAATTGCCGAGAAACTACTTTCAGAAGGGTATATCGTATACATCCATGTGGAAGAGGTCGCACATGGCAGATACTTGGCCGGTCACATAGAAGGGGCGGAATTCGTATCTGGTGTGACCAAAAAGAGCGATCGGGATTCGATTATAGGAAGATTCTCGTCTGGGAAACTTAAGTGCCTGGTATCAACATTGCTCGGGGAGGGTGTTGATATTCCATCGATAACCGCTATAATCATGGCCGGGGGTAAAAAGACAGAGATTGGATGCATCCAGAAAATAGGTCGTGCTTTGAGAGCAGCGCCTGGAAAAGAAAAAGCAATTATTGTTGATATGATGGACAAGGGAATATACTTGTCAGATCATTGGCAAGAAAGGTACAAAGCGTACAAGGAATATTACGGGGTATATTGTCCCGATTTGAAAGTTGGGTGATTTGAATGGGAATACCGTTTTCAGACATAATGAAGAAAGGGGGATACGATGTAAATGTCGCGCAGCAAATCGATCAATGTGGATGTACTGCAATGCTGGCATCCAAAAACGGGGAGAAGAAATTTTATTACGCCGTTGTGGAAAAATATATAGAGTCGGAGAGGAATAAGCCTGCGGTAGTTCCGATTTGCAAGGACAGGCTACAGAAATTCATAAACCTGGCGAAATATTATGATACTCAGTCCATACTAATTTTGAAAGAGACACCCAACGGAACATCTCGATACATTTCTTGTGTCGGGGTAAAGGAGCGAGAAAAGGCGGTGTTTGATTGGGAAACATCTGAAGTTATATATTTGGTGGATGTCCGTCGTTTCAAGCCACTATATGACGAAAATACGGATGTTTTTTCAGAAGTGATGATTCAGGGAAGTTTAACTGAGTGGGGAGGGGAAAGATGCCAGAAGTCATTAATCGTGTAAAAATCCTGGATGGATTTTGCAAAAGTATTTTTTTGAGGTTTGGATCAACCCCAAAAGAATTCTACCAGATAAAAAATGAAATTCCTGGGTATACTCGGGGATTCCACCAGATTTTGGCAAAATCCGGATCTTTGGAAATTTGCGGATTAGCATATAAAGCAAAATTGTGGAAAGTGTCGGACAAAACATTAAAATCGCTTAAACTGGGGGTAAAAAATGATGGGAAAACTCAATGAAAATCTGATTTCACTTTCCGAAGATTTTGGGAAGTTTGATGCCGTTGTAATTGATTGTCCCTGGAAGTATGGGAGTGGGAAAACCGGGGGGAGTTTCAAGTCTGCAAGTGATCAGAAATATGCCACAATGACATTGAATGAGATTTCAGAAATCCCGATAAAATCGATAACTACGTCGAATGCTGTTGTGTTTATGTGGATACCGGTCCCTTTGAAACGTGATATCATCAAATCTGATATTATTGAAAAATGGGGAGTGAAATATCATGTTTCGATGTACTGGGTAAAAACGGATGACCCAAACAAGACGGGTAGAATGACGATGGGTGCGTGGTTCCGTGGGCCCGGGGTGGAAGAAGTCCTGGTGTGCTCCCGGTATAAAGCAAAGGCATTCCACTCCCAGGAGTCGAATATAATTTATGAGAAACCGAGAAAACATTCCCAGAAGCCGGAGGGATTTTTTAAGAGGATCGAACCCGAACTTACAAAGACCGGGCTTAATAACAGAATAGAAATTTTTGCTCGCGGCAATGCCCGTGTTGGATGGACTGCGTATGGAGATGAAGTGATTGTGGCATGAGTGCGAAATCCGGCCCACTTATGAATAAAAATGTGTCTTTTATGGATCCCGTGACACAAAAACCCACTATAGGGAGAATCGTTTGGCAATCTGAAGGATTGGTGGGTGTTCAGTTCCATCACCCTCCATTGCAGCCAGGCGGGTTGAAAATAGGGCCGGTTTATACATATATTGAAGAGGCCAAGGTTTTTATCATAAAATAAATAATACAATACTTGGCGCATTCTTTTTGTTGTTTTTGGGGATGCGTCAACAAGTGCGGCATCAGATCGAAGTTTGTGGTCTTCGGAGAGATTCGTTCGGGGAGAGATTCTTCTTCTATCTCCCCGGATTTTGATGTAAACCTTTATTTGTCATTGACGTGATGTTTTTGTATGGTTGTTGATGCAAAAAAAATTATTACTGCCATGCTGAAAGAGAATACTGGGGAGCATTTTCTTGACAGTGGCGGGGAGGGGGGACGGGCCTGGCAATTGAACCAGAAGAGAAATTTTGAGAAGGAATCCCCATCTGTTCTTACGATAGATCTAAAAAATGGGGATATTGAAATCTCGAAGCGGACTTTTTATTATCTTACCGAATTCTGGGAGTCTACTGCAGAGTCGGAGCGGTTGCAGAAAGAACTTATGAAGTTCGCAGAACTTCCAGAAAATGAAGACCTCGGGTGGATGGGGGTAATGGAGGAGTTTTTCGCCTCTTATTTAAAACCCGAGATCGAGGATTCCGGCATCGAGGCGTACAATGTTGACGCGGACGGGCGGGTTGTCAACACGTACAATTACGAGAGCAGCCTTGATCAGATTCTCCAATATATGCTCTTCCCATGGAAGGGGGGCGACCAGAAGCGCCACACCGGGATCCCATTCATAATTCTTCAGATTCATGGAGGGGCTGACGCAAGAGGGGGGTACACAGCACCCCATATCTTTGCTTTCAAGGACAAAGTACACGATATTGATGATTTCTATATCTGCGACAGCGACTACAGCGTTCAGATAGGGAATAAATCCTGGGATACTGACGACTTTGGCCGAGACTGGTACAGTGAGGATGGGGGAAAAGCGACAGCACAAGAATTGTGCGATCGGATTGATTTCTTCTTAGGGGAAGCGTCCAGCTCGAATATACAGTTCGAAGGGGATTTGCAAGGGGCAACTATCAAAGTGTGAGGGGAAGACAATGGCAACAAAGAAAGAATGGATACTGGAAATGATTGATGTCGGGGCAGAGATATTCCCGGAAGATAAAACGAAGGACTTCCACGAAACAAACGAAAGCATATATGCAAAGTTTGAGACGGCATCCAAATTTTCTAACGATGATTGGAAGGAAATACGGAATGATTTTGTGCGAGATCTTCGTACCGACGGATGGGATGTGCATACCATTGATGGGCGTGATGGGGAGATGTTTTCATATACCCTGACTGCCGTCCGTCCCGGAAATTACAATGATGGGGTGGTTGATGCCCCGGGATACGGGAAAAAAGCGAAAAATTTATTTTCTTGTTATTCCGGAGTTGCTACCAGAGAGGCGGATGGGGAATTGCCGCATTTCGCCTGGCCCGGGGGATACACTATTCTCTATGTTACAGGAGATGGGAGAGTTGTGTGTCCGAAGTGTGCAAACCTACCGGAGTTTTATTGTAATGAAGATCTCCATAGCAAGCCAAAATTCCCGGATGAAATGAATCACGTTGTTGCAGGAGATGTCTACTATGAGGGTCCGACAGTGCAGTGCGATAACTGCAATGCAGAAATCGAATCTTCATATGGGGATACCGACGGAGAAAACGATGAGAGCGCTGGGAGAAAACTCAAATCCGATATTACTATCGATATGGGCCGTTTGAAAACAAAATGGGAAGAATTGAAAAACGGATATAAATTTAAGGTTTGGTTCGGGGGCCAGACCGAAATCAAAACAATTTTTATTCCGGAACGAAATGCTGTTGTCTATGCGGCGAAGAGAGGAAGAGGAGATCGCCAATACGATCGTCCGTATACGGTGTACGTGTACCGTGTTGGGGATTCCACATTGGATAGAATGGAAAGGGGAGATACGTCATCAATTGTTAAATTGAAAGAGATGGCTGAAAATACCGCAGAATATGTTGCAGATGGGAGGATTGGGTTTGACCCAGATGCGGGACGGAGGATAAAAATCGATTATCCCATCTCGTATACCGCGCCTTCATATGGTGGGTACATTGTGGAGGATGAGACTACGGGCAAAGACCTGTATTTCCAGACGGATTATGATTTCCCAGGTCTTGCATCAACGTTCGGATGGGACGGCAAAATCCTTCCGATGACGAAGCTTAGGGCGGTAGATATTGACCCGAGCGACAAAACAGCAGCCGAGATCTACAGCGCCATTCAGTACCTGGATAAAAACGAAGGCAAAAAAGTTGAAGATCCCGGATATTTCTCTGGGGAAGATTAACCCCACCTAATCTTTTTTGGCATATCGTGCCATTTTTTTGTCGTATATACGACAAGTTTATTTGATATGACACATTATGCTTTAATATGGTTAAGACCAGCGAAAGAGATGTCAAAGTAGATAAAACAAGTCTTGCCATGTATACCGAGCGTATCATAAAACGCAGGGAATTGGAAGATATTGCTAAAGAGTATAAAGTATCTACCAGGACTGTTCAAAGGAGAGTTTCCGCTGTTGTTGAAGCAGTGAAGGAACTTGCAGATTTGAAAGCCGAGGCACTAAAAGCCTCTCCCGGCACGGGAAACATGGATGAATCGGAAGACGAGAGAGTTCCGGACAGATCGGAAAAGAAACCCTCGAAAGACAAGCCTCCCGTTATACCCGGCAGGATATCCAAGGGGATTGTGGAACGCGAATCCATTCCAAGGGGAGAACCTTCTGGTGGGAATTCCGTATCTGTGAGAGATGGCCGTGATTATAACACCGAAATCACTATGCCAAAAACGAATCCGCTGTCCGGAATACAGGACATGATGAGTATTAGTAAAGTAGGGGTGTCAGCCGGGGTTGTTGCCGGAAGTGGGCTTGTAAAAATGCGCGATGCGCTTACTCGTACAGATATCCCGTTGGGGCAGCGTGCAATGATGATGGCCCAGGGTTCGAATGTGGTTTCAAATATGTTACTTGGGCTGGTCGAAGCTGCCCGCATGTTTGAAGAGAGTAACGTCGTCGAAGAACAGGATATCAGGTGACGTACGAATGCCGCTTCCAGCAGAGAAATTGAAAATGAAATGTATGCGTGGTCATCCGTTTGAAGCAACTGCGAGTATGATCGGCCTGAATAAAACAGGTAGTTCTTTTAAATTGCTTTGTCCTACGTGTGGGAGTCCGGCTGGGATATCGGCACATGACGCTTCGAGACTTCTTGGATTGAAAGGAGAAGATGCAAAAAATGTAATCAAATTGTTTGGGGAGGGGAAGATAAAAGTAAAATCCGAACCCGAACCTAACGAAGCTCCTGCGGTCCCAAACGATATCGATTGTGAATCTGAAGAGGAATCCCAGTCAGATGCTGAAGAAGAACCGGAGCCCGAAGAAGAGGAAGAACCTACCTCGAAACTGGTAAAGAAGCAAGAAGACGAAACAGATTCAGGTGAGAACATGGAAAACGAAACCGAAGAAGAATTTACCGACACTGAAGAGCCGGTACCACAACCAAAAATTGCGATGAAAAGACCTGTTGGGCCTGTGCCGCAGATTCGACAGTCAATCCGCCCACAAGCAAAGCAGGAAGAGATCGATAACGATCCGGTAATGACCGAAGATGATGTTGAGGTTCCCCCAAAAGACATTCTGATTGATGTAATAAAATCATCCGGGGTTCCGCAAACTGACATCGATGCGCTCGTTGCACTGATCAAGTATCGGACGGATTGGGATCCGTGGTCTGCAAAGAATTTATTTGACACGTACGGATTTACTGAAGGAGTGGCAATGAAGCTCTCTCGTAAGTTCCAGGCCAGACTCGAAGCCCAGAGACTTGCAAGAGATCATCAGAAAAGACTTACAAACCTGGTAACATCCGGGATGAGTCGCGGAGGCCAGTCCGGGTACCCATCACAATTCCCGTCATCCGGGTTCGGGCAGAAACCTATGGAATCTTCTCCTCCCGGGTATCAGCAGACACCGGATGTAAACGATCCGATGAATACGGCTATCCAGGCGATTATCAATGCGGCTGGGGGACGGATAACTCCTCAGGTTCTGGCATCAATTGATTCGGTCCGTGCAGCAATGGCAGGGGTCCAGGCTCCAAGCAGGCAGCAGATGCCGGTCCAGAATGGGAATTCCGATCTGGTTGCGGTCATGCAGGCCCAGAACATGCAGACAATGAAGCTGTTCGAGACTATGATGCTATCGCAGCAACAGCAGAAAACGGCAGAAGAGGACAAGAAAAAAGAAGATGCACTGAACCAGAAGTTCGAGCAGATGCAGGGGTTAATTATGCAAGTGGCGAATCGTTCCCAGGTTGCCCCGGCTCCACAAGCTTCTGTTACCGATGTTCTTCTTACGCTGTTGAAAGACAAAATGACAGCGCCCGAACCGAAAAAGGATACGTTGCAGGAAACCATGCTCATGAAACTGTTCGATAATGTGATCGAATCTGGGAAAGGGGCAAATGAGTCTGTGGCGCAAGCAATCTCGGAGCTTAAGAGCGAAATATCCGGGAGAAATGGGGGTGGTATTGGCGGGCTTCCGTCGAATCCTGATCAACTTAAAGGGCTGGTAGATCTCCAGAGGCTATCAGCAGAAATAAAAAAGACCGAAAATGAATTTGCAAACAATGCCCAAAATCGAGAGATGATATCCGGGATAGCGGAATCCGCATTCCAGACGATAGGGCAGGCGCTCGTGAGCAAATTCACAATGAATACTGGAACCCCTGAAGAAAAGTCTGTAAATGTCAAAGAGCAGCCGATTGACGATGGGAGCGTGGTCCAGATAGTGTGCCCGGCGTGCCAGACACAAATGACTGCCCCGGCAGATGCTCGTGCTATCAGGTGCCCGAATTGCAACAACATCCTGGACAGGGCGATGACCCCGGAAGGAGAGATCCTGAAGATACGCGAGAAACCGGCCCCGCAGCCCCAGCCAACACCCCAGGTTGAGCAGCAGCCCCAGGATATGCAACCGCAGACGAAAAAGGAATCTGCATCTGCAAATTATGGGGGATCGAGCAAATCCGAGGCAATTGATGAAAAATCGTGGGTTCCGCTGAGTCCAAAGATCAAAACGGATGCAAAACCCGAATCTGATGGAAATGGAGAACCCATGAGTCCGCAGCCGGTACCCGAAATTCGCAGAGTTCTTGGGCCGGATGCCAGTGCAAATTCCCGCGAAACTGATTTAAGTGGAAGTACCGATATTACACAAGATGATTCGGATTCCAATAATCTGAAAACTAATCAGTGAGGGGTGACAGGATTGGAAAAATCTACAGGTAAGGGGTTTATGGCGGATATTGTAGTAAATACAATCCGCACCCTTTTGAATAATGCACTGAAACAAGTAAAGCCCGGGCAACTCCTGAAGGCGATCAAGGATAATGTATCGCTGTGGGAATCCGCTGGGGGAGATATCACTTCCATAGCCAGCATGGTACCAAAGAGCCTGATCAATCTTGGCCGTCCAATGTATCTCGAAGCCATTCAGAAATATGGCGGGGCGACCGGGTTAGTACTGGAATGGATGAAGACCGATAACCCGGCCCTGTACTCGTTGATCATAAATACCGATGGCGGTATGGAATGGTTCGACAGGCAGGTTTTCGATTTAACTAAGAACATAGGGCTCGAATACAAGTGATGGTGTTGTCTCATGGTAGAAACTGGTAATGGGATGAATTCCGGGCAGACCGTCATGCTAGGGGTTGCCACTGCAATTACGAGTATGGTTATATCGAAGCTTGCCGGGAGAGTGGCAACTGCTGTTGCCGGTGCGACCGAACAAAGCGAAGAAGAAATGTATGAGAAGATATACGGGCATATCGATAACGCGAAATTCAATTTTAACAGCGGGCCCGGAATGAATGTCGGGCGAAGTGTCAGAGTGCCCACAAAAAAAGCAATTGGATTACCCAGAAAGCAGGCCAAATTTGACCCGGATGAATCTCCTACCATGGGATATGTGCAGAGTGCCCTCGAAAATTTAAAAGAGGCAAAAAAATCAACCCAATGCGGAGTTTGCCAAAGAAAGATTGATTCGGCTATTCATGCAGTAGAAACCGAATCCGAACTAATTGTGAAGACAGAATTGAAATACGGGATTATAAATGAGTTAAAATCTCATGGCCGTATTCCGAAGAATGCCGGGTGGAATCAGTTAAACCCGAAACAGCGTGAATTTATCAACAAAAAAGTTAACGAGATGATGAAAAATGGATAATGGAAGAGACAAGGAAATGTGTGCAATTGCACTGGATGAGGCGTTCAAACTTTGCGGAAACCCGGAATCAACATTCCAGCAAACCGCAATTATCATGGGCATGAATAAGGCCGATATTGAAGCCGTCAGCCCGCTTGAACAGAATTATTCCCGTATTGTGAGCGTAAAGCCATCCCGTGATGTGCGTTCAGAACAGCGTTGGGTGCTTGCAAGAGCATGGGAATTGGCCACTCATGAGAATATGGGAGTGATCGACGCATTCAATTCCGCCTGGGCCGAAATCGCCGATATGAGCATCCAGCAGGCAACCGAACCCGTATTATCTCCGGGTGCGGGGAAACCCTATGAAGAGACAACCGACTTCGAAGATGATACCGATGGTTTCCCAATTGATTGATGGGGCGAATTGATGGAAACTGTGTCGAGAGAATCTATCCGTGCGGAATTAACCCGCCGGGTAGAATTTCGTACTGGTCGCAGGCTACCCGAGGCAAGCGATATTCAAACTGTGTCTCATGAAGATGTGGGCAGTCTTGAAGATGAAATACCCGATCTGGATGAAATGCCCAATCTGGATGAACCCCAGGCAACGGAGGAGATGCCATTGCCCGAACCTGGAACAACTGAAGTTGCAGTAAAGGCGCTGTACCTCGTGGTTGCCGGTGGGGGGTGCCCAGGGTGTGAAGAGGCACAAGAAGAATTCAAAAAAGAAATTGCATCCGGGCAAATGACGGTTGTGAGTGTCCAGGACGACAAGGGTATCGAAATCGTAATGAAACTCGGACTGTATGCTTTGCCCGTAGTGGTTGCTGAAACCGTAGAGGGCGAGTACGTGGTGATGGAATAAATGTCCGGGAATGGGAAATTTGATACGAATGCCACGGCGTTTTCAATTCTGAAAACGATTGTGGATTTGAAAGCTACGAATTTGTACGGGATATCAAAGAAAATGAAAATCCCGAGCTCAAAAATTTCGTATCACATTCCCGCGTTAATTGAAGCCGGGTTGATTTTATTCGATCCAGAGAGCGGGATATACATCCCCCAGCCAATTTTATTAAATCCCGAATTTATTTCAGTTGTCGATAAGGCAATTGATGAAATTTATGGGGTAGCTGGGAAAAACCCAGCAGATGTCTTCGTTCAATCTGGGGAAATAGAGGATATAGAGACTGCGTTGGAGAATTGCATCCGTGCCAGGGTTTCTTTATCCCTTTGTCCCCAGTAAAAAACTTTTTTTAAATATTGCTTTAAATACTTCAGAGGTGTATAAAGTAAATGTCAAAGGTGAAATGAAATGGGAGCAACTGGTGTAAAAATTGTAGCCGCCAACCTTACTATCGTTAAGGCACCCGGCAAGCGCGCGTATATCCGATCAAAGACCAACATTGTCACAAGCAAGCGCCTGGTGGCGTTCCACTCGTGCATTCGGTCATCCATGAAGGGTCAGCACGGCAGCGCAGCAGACATTCAGAGGGCTTTTGCCTCCGCAGCTTCAAGCTGCCGTGGTGCAGGCGCAGGCAGTGCGGGCCGCCGGATGGTTCCGCGCCGCCGGTTTGACTGATCAATCAGTCAAATCAATAAAAATTTTCTCTGTTCTTATACCGTTTCTGGTAATTCTTAAATACTATCGACTTCTACAAGATAGTGTCGGTCGTTTTGTGGCGAAACACCGGCAAAAAATGCGTTCATTGTGTCACCGTTCAAAAAAAGGAAATGCAGAATTCAGCGACAGTAAATTCATTGAGTCTAAGTGCGTTCGGTTGTATCTGTTGTCCAAAATGAGTAACCTCCTACAAATTCCAGGTTGTCACAAAAATGTGAATGTTGAAGGGGTGGGGTCACCACCGATCTGGTAATTTGGGCGGGTATGGAAAACACCATACTCGTTTGCGGAATTGTAACAGAAAAGAGGGTCGTGTTACAATTCCGCCTTAAAATCATTTTTTAAGTTTAATTATAGAAATCTGGCCTTTTTTACAGCGAACAATTGTTTTCATACCAGGGGTTTGAAAATCTTCTTCGGTTACCGAATTATTGAGATCCTGGACCAAAGTATCTGCATTTTCAGAATCGTATGTTATGATTTTTATCTGTCCTTCTTGAACTGGCATGATTATATATTTATTAGGATGGGTGTAATTAGTGTTATCATGAAAAAATCTACAGAAGAAATCGTGGAGGCGCTGGCCCGGGGGGAAGAGGTGTCGTTATTTTTGATCCAGAATTCGTGGGTAAGGGGAGGTACAGAAGGGGTTAGCCTGAATATATCGTCTCCCAACAAACCAGATCTGGTGATAAGCCCGTCGTATTATGAAAAATTCATGGCTGCGCAAACGCTCGAAGAGGAATTATCGTTCGAAGAGATCGAGCAGGATATTGAAATGTTAGCGAAAATGATGAGGCAAATGTACTCAAAAATGATAGGGGGAAGTTTACAGTTGTGGTTGCTTTAAACCAGTTCTACCCCGGCTGCCACAATAACCAATACTTTATCTTCAGTGAATTCGGTTCTTAATTGATTGATAAGAGCCGCAGGGTGTGGAACCCGTCCCCCGGATGCGGTCCATACCGGGCTTTTGTATGTTGGCCTTCCAAGAGACAATATTTTTTGATAATCGTATCCAGGCTGAAGTGCCGGATCGTGACTGTTGATCCAGGTTGCGCCTGTATAACCATGTGCAGTTGCGACAATCTCGTGTACTCGGGCATCCACGTCTTTTGTGAAATAGATTATAATGCCAGCGGGTAGCGATGTCGGGGATGAGGATGCTATATCGGCATCTTCTGCAATATCGAATCTTACTCTGGTTGCGTCGAAATGCAGACCTTTACGACCCCGCATTATTTTTGTCATGTTTATTGGTTGATGTTCTCCTTCAACCGTGAGTGGTTTTGGTGCACTTTCTGAAGGCAAGAATACAGGTGTTTTCTGGGTTTTCGTAAGCATGGACACAAGTTGCCTGATTGCTTCTTCGCGGGTTATAACCCCACTGGTGAGGCTTGCAGCCAGGGGTTCCATTTCGGTACGGTGCTGCTCGCAAATTTCCCGGGCGGCTTGCACGGTGATACCTCGGGAGAGCGATAGAGCGAGGCATACGGATTCGAGAATATCCATCATATTGCACGGCTTTGGTTTTTTTGTTTCGACTGGTATTTCTTTGATTTTCCCGGATTTAACGTCGCGGTCATACTCGCGTACCAACCCAGATTCTCCGGAAATTGGCAATGCTGATTGAGTTGTTTTTTTGGTTTTGGTTTTTGGAGGTGCTACCGCAGGCTGGGGTGGAGGTGGGGATTCGGTTTCCGAAATCATTTTGCGGGCCTGGGATAAAAATGCAGTATCTTTGAGTATTTCATCCGGGAGTCCAAAAACGACATTCCCAGAATGCAAGACGATAGCTGCGGGTTCTCCTCGCAGATTTACGAATGCCTTTGCTGATTTTATTGCGCTCGTTTCAGTTTCTTTATCAGACCTGGTAATCGTACCGTCCTTTTTTTGAACGATAACATGAAATACATCCATGGTATTGTGTTATGTCTCGAAGGTTTTAAAATATACGATAAAAAGAAGGGCACAACAAAAATGTGGAATTGATGGTTGTGTCCCGAAAGCCGGTTTCAATAAAATAGTAATTTTAATTTTGGCGTCGCGGTTTTATCCGTGGTGATTTGAATCGAGGATATAGGTTCTCATTTCAATGCCTTTGGGAACATTTGGAATTGCATGTACCTGTTCTGGAGAATCCCAATGATCTCTTGATGTTGCTCCACCCCCGTTGGTTTAGAATCGGGAGGGTATCCGTGTGGGGGTAAGAATACGAGTTGGCCGGAGTGGTTGGGCATTAATATTATGCTGCGCTGTCCATCGCACATTATAATAATTGGAACGTCGGTGGAATATCCCACGATGCGAGTTGGGATATCAAATGTAATTCCCGTTGTTTTTTCTTTCAGGAACGGATTGTGGTTTTTGATATCAAACATTCCTGGGGATATCTTACTATGAAGAAGGTAAAGGATGTGATATTCTTTGGTGCCTTCGATACGGCTTTCCTGGATTTTGATTTTTTCAAATGTGATGCTGTGCAATTGGGTCATTCGTGATCATCTCCGTTGTTGTATTAGTAGTTGTTTCTTCATTGATAATGGCATTTGTGTAACCCCTCTATTAATCCAATTTCTGAAATTTCTTTGATATTTCCATTGAATGTGTGTGCCAGGGTGATACCATTTTCATCCAGTGAATTCCGTTTTTGGAATTCCCGAAATGTAGTTACGATAATTGCAGTATTGCAATTGCGGCATATCAATAAAGTACTGGTTTTGGCGTTTTTAAGTTGTTTCCCGCATTTGGGGCAATATGAAAACGATTCGAATGTTTTTTTGAGATATGTGGATTCGTATTTGCGGACCCCGATTTCAAATGGTACCCAACGGCCCAGCTTGAACTTCCCATATTTTTTAGATACTTTTTGAGTTTTGGCTTTCATAGTGGTCCCTTCCCAAACCTGGTGCGTTGCAATTCAGAAACTTCGTTTCTAAGTTGATTGTATATGTCGTCTGAATACAAGACCGACTTCCCGGTGATTTCGAAGGTATCGAGAAGTTGCATGGTTTCCCCGATATATTGGAACAGAAAAGCCTGCGGTAATATTTTGGAATCCCGTATATTGTCAAGACGATCGCAGAGCTTAATGAACTCGGACCCGGCCTGGAGGCAATGGTTGAGGGCCATCTTTCCCTTTTCGGCCCGGTTCTTTAATGAATCATTTTTGGTAAGGGCTTTAACAACGTCGATAATCCTGTGAGATGAATATGCGGGATAGTCGATATTTATCAAGCACTTCCACATTTTTTCTTCCCACTGGCATCCGCAATCTTCGATGACATCGTGCCAAAGGGCTGCAATGATATCAGACTCGGTCCCGCCATAGAGCATTACCAGGCGGGCAACCCGGACTGGGTGAACGATAAATGGGGTAGTCCCGTCTTTGCGTGTTTGCCCGGTATGGGCTTCGTATGCGAGTTTATAGACTTGTAGAAGTCTATAATTTCGTGCTTTGTTGCTCGTTTCAAGAGTTTTTGGAAGACTTTTTGATGTCAAGTCTTTTTCGACATTACATTTGCAGTTTTTACATGGCGGTTTACAGTTACAGTTACTCATAATAATCGTTCTCCAATTGCTTTGATGACCGGTACTGATACAGCATTTCCTAACATGCTATACCGTTGCGTGTCACTGACTTTTTTGGGTTTCCCGTTGGAGATCATCATAGAGGTCCATCCATCCGGGAATCCTTGTAGTCTTTCTGCTTCGAGAGGGGTAATTCTACGGAGCAACCCATCGCAGGTTTGCATAAGAATGTAAGTTTCTCCTGCGCAGGTGACTCCCTTGTGGTAGTGTCTCGGGAAGGTGCTGAAATAAGATTTATCCCATACCCAGCACTCACACTTTTTACTGGCCCAAGCCGGCGGGCAATATACTCTCGGGCCACCGGTGATAGGATATACTTTGGGTTTGGATTCGCTTCTAAGAGATCCAGTAATGAACACTCTTTCTCTTCGCTGGGGGATGCCAAAGTCCCGTGTATCCAGTATTTGCCATTCAACAGTGTACCCCAATTCCCATAGAAGGGTCGTGATTTTTCTAAAAGTTCTCCCTTCATCGTGATAGAGAATGTTTTTGACGTTTTCAAACAGGTAACGTGAAGGTTGCTTATCCCGGAGGATGCGAGCGAGTTGAAAAAACATTGTGCCTCGTTTGTCATCAAATCCTCGCTTATTTCCCATTTTTGAGAAGGTCTGGCAGTTGTGGACAATACAGTCGTTTGCGATATAGCTTTCATCTTCTTCCACCGAAATGTTATAAACTGGTTTGATTAGATTGGTGTGTTCAATTTTTTTAACTTGTGACCAAGATACTGATGCATCCCATTTCCATATACAGTGTGGTTTTTTTGAAACCCGCACTGTAAAAAAACAGTTTTGGTTGACAGTGCGGCCTTCTATAACCGTTGTATTCTGGACGTTACTATATACTATAGATGAGGGAGTTCGGAATACGCTTCTGGCAATCCTTGCCATACCCATTGCAAGTTTTTTACTAATAGTCACTCCAGAAATGTAAGTGTCGTTTTCCGAACCATCTGCGGCGATCCACCCTTTAAACAAAGATTCTTGTTTTTGTAGTGGCAATTTGAATACGAATCCGGGTACACATTTGTTGCCAGCTCCCCTTCCAAATGGTGCCAAGAATTTTACAAATTCCATGGAACTGATATGGAATTTTACTCCAGTTCGTTCGTTAGAACGGGTTGGTTTGAACCCAGCGGCCCGTATAAGGGTTTCTAACGAATCGGCATCATCATGTCCAGTGCATATTATAGATTTCCAACATTTGCTTGTAATTCTACGTCCTTTTTTACCCGCAGGGAATGCGTTGGCCCGCGAGTGATTTGTAATCCATCCATCCCCAAGCCAGCGACCCACGATATACCAAAATTCGAGAGTGTGTGTATCGTCATAGCGAAATTTCGAATTTAATGGAAGTCCTGCATAATGTTTAGTTGTTAATTTTCCAGCGTGTGTCCATTCTGGATCTCCGAATATATATTGTGTTTTTTTCCGAAATTTGTGTGATTCTGTCCGAATGCGTGTTAAAAATGGGTGTTCTAATGTAGTTTCGATTGGAATTGCCCCTCTAACACAAACTCGTATAATTTCTGCGTCTCGGTTCATTATACCAGTGATTTTTTTGAATCTCCCGAGATGTGTTCTAACTTTGTCTCCTATAGATAATGACTCGATTTCTTTATATCCAAGTTGTGTTTCGATTAATGTCCCGGCAGCAAAGCAGGGAAATCCCCCGCACAAGAGGTCGATTTCCGGGATATCTTCTGTTCGGACATTGAAGATATCGGTTGGGTTTCCAGTTTCTCCGAATCCATAATTATAAACTCCTTTTGAATATTTGTCAATCTCGCAGGACCATACGCATTCGAACCGGTCCGATGCTTGGGTAAGTCCCAGGCGGAATCCACCAATACCGTGAAAACAGTCAGCGTATCGAATTTTCGGCATCATGCTTTTTTCGTCCTTCACATGGATAATTCGCACAATTATCACCAATGCAGACGAGATCGAAGTCACCACGGACTTCTAGGGTAGCTCCGCCTTTCACTGGTATCTTCTTTTCCGGGCATCTGTAAGACTTCAACATTTCAACTCCATAGCGATGAGATCGCTTTTGTGTTTCATTTCCAGGGACTGTGATATCTGGTACGGTCCGATATCTGTAAGCTGTAATCGTGCCAGAGCCTTTGCGATCCTGAGGACTCCGGCAATCCAACGTCCTTCTTTCCCTTCCTTTTCCGAGGATTTGATTAATGGCTGTCCATAGGCATCAAAGAATTGCTTAAAAATGTCTTGGATTTCGGATTCTGCTGTGATTTGTGGCTCGTGCTTGTGAACCAAGTAATAATAATACTGAAGGAATCCCCATGGATCAACCTGGTCATCTGCCTTTTTTAGCATGGACCTGAGAATGTCCATTGACTGATCTACCGTCGGGGCATCAAATTTGTGAATGAGATCGAATCGGCTGATTATAGGCTTCGGGACTTTTTCAATTGCATTTGTTGCAGCAATGATACGGCAATGTGCGTCGTATTCGGAGTGTGTGCCGTTTTTGGTCATGGTGTATTGGCCTTTTTCCATGACATCCCGGAAAACATTGATGTCTTTCATGCATTCGATATCATCCACACAAATGATCCCCCCATCGTATTGGTTGAGTATTTTTACTCCATGATCTTCTCTCCTGCCATCCCCTTTCAAAGAAGCTCCGGATGGGTCCATTGACAGGTAAAGGGCATTCCAGTGTGCTTCCAGGGGCTCCATAAGGGCCGTTTTACCGCATCCTGGTTTACCATAGAGAAGAATGTGAATACGTTCCCTGGACCCAGCAGAATCCCAGGGATTTGCCAGCAAACACATCAGACTGAGCTTGACATCCGGGTATCCTGATATCCCAGAAAATAAAAGTTCTCGAATTTCGGGAATGGCCTGGTCATAATTGGTAAGCGAACAGCGTAACTTCTTTTCGAATTCCATGAGTATTGGGTCTGTCAATTGGAGTCACCGGTATGAAGTTGTTGAATGACAAGAGAGAAAAAGATGTGGAAAAGATTTTGAATTTAATGTAACGAAACGAAATCTGAAATTGCTTTGATCATATCACGGTTGAGAACCGCAATGTTTTCCAGGGTCCGCACGATCATAGTATTTGCCCAGGGTTCTTCCGGGCGTGTGCGGTCTGGCATGAGGGCGAACTTGTTTACGGGCCGGTGCGCCAGTACGATAATATCGTCTGTAATTTGCATCATCTTGGACCCGTAATAGTTGTCGGTTTTTGCTCCGACAGCAAATTCAAAGTCCCGGACATCAATTGCAAGAGCCTGACCTGGCCAAGTGTCGGCATCGGGGAGTCCCTGTTGGAGAGTGTCAACCCGGTTTTCCCACGCTTGCTTTGCCGCTTCTATCAGGACTGAAGAGATGCGGTGTGCCAGTTCCGTAGCATCGATAAGACGATCTTTTGGAGTGGTTGGGGTTGTCATACTCGGGGATTGCTTGAATCCTACCCGTCCAGATGGACGGCATTCGAGTCGTTCGAGATATTTTATAACGGGTTCTGGCAATTGGCTTTTTGTAATTGCTTTCAGGTCGTTGAGATCTGAATCACGCATCGAACCCCATGCAGTGACACCCTTGTCCGACAATGATACAACTTCTCTGCGACCACTATTATCAACCCAATCAAATGCGATCGTATAACGGTCTGAGTACTCAGGGGAATCGAAAATTCCCACGATATGCATAAAAATTGATTGGGCCATAATTATTCTTCCGAGAAGTGTTCTACAATTTCAAACCAATCAACTTCTGATAATGCTGCGCCGAGAAGGTCCGAAAACAGACTGGAAGCATTGGCGAGCGGGTTCCCGGCTTCGATCCATTCTTTGAATTCCTGGGCTGCATCGTTGCGGGCCGGGTATTCCCGAATAATGGCACGGGCTTCATTCTGGGTCCGTTCCTCGTTATCAATCCAGAGGGCGACTGCCCAGGTTTCATAATTTTTCCACCCATTATAACCCTTTTCCGGGGCTTCGCAAACAGCGGACTTGATCCCGCTTTTGATTCTTTGGGTGAGTTCGTCTGCCCGTTCAGTAATACTCTTTGCAAATTCACTTGGTTCTTTATTTCTGCTTGGCATAAGTTAATCTCCGTGATTTAGTATGATAAAACTATTTGTTTTTTGGAAATCTGCTTGCCATGACAAGGGCGATTTGTGCGGCCTCCAAAGATTTGAATGGAACTGTTACTGATGACTCGCACTCTTCATAAAGTCCCTTACGGTTGGCCTGGCTATGTTCAGTCGTGCGATCTGATACATTATAGATCGTATCTCCGATTTGAACCCGCTGTTCGGATAATATGTAAGCTTTCATATTATCCCTCGTTTGTCTGGGTATTGATTTTTGGAAATTGTTCGTCCTTCGATACTACAGACACTGCGGTATCGAGTGTCTTTACTATGAAATCGATGATGCAGGTTTCGATAGTGTGTGTCATTATTTCACCAAATTATTTTCCGGCAGGTTGACGGTGGGAAATCTCACGCCATTCTTCGCGGTCGATGATACGGGAATTCACACCGCAGAAGTCAATGATGTGTTTGCGCTGGGCCACTGCCTTTTCTTCTGTCATGAATGCGTCGATCCAGTCGTCGTTATCATCGACAAGATGGAATGGGGCTTCGTTAACATCAGAAACGAATTCCAACCCGGTAACAGCAGTTGTCACCCTCCCGGCAATATTGGATGGGTCTTTGTTAACATCAAAACTGAATTCGAGTCCCATAGCCTCACAATCCTCTTCGATTTCGGCATGGGTGAAGATGTCGCTCTTCGGGGTATCCAATGCAGTTTCTTCCGCCTGGTCCTGAATGTAATCCAGCAGATAAATCATTTGGTTGCATGATGCCCGTTCCAGATCCGTAAGTGGAAGTCTGGGAATATCCAGCTCCCCCAGGCGAACCATTGCAATTTTTGCCACTCGCAGGGCTTTCCAGTCAATTTGTTTTTCATCGAGGTACATGATTATCCCCTCATATCCATTTCCATTTCACGATAGTTACCGGCCCCTATGATACGATAGGTGAGTTTTGCTTCTGCGAATACTTCGGCGATTACAGCATAGAGGCGGGGTGTTCCGCAGATATCCCGTGACCGGTTCCGTACCTCGGCAACGAGGCGATATACCCGAACTTCATCTGCGGCATCTGCGGCATCTACGATGAGAATCCCAGCGCATTTCAATGGATCGTCCCATTTGAGACGGACAACAACGGTATTAATTGACATTTTAACTCCAGTCCTCATAGTATTTTGATTCGGTTCCGGTGTCATTGCCAATGGGATTTTGGAATCCGTACTTAACTGCGGTTGCTTTGAATAAGGGCAGTCCATAGTTTTCATAATTGTCTTCATCGAATGTTTCCAGACCCTCTTCGAGAATCTTATTCCACATCATGACAACTTCAAACATGAGGTCGGATGAAATACTTCTTCGGCCAAGTGCTTTTTCAAAACCAAATGCGACATCCCGTTTGAGTTGTTTGAGAACATTTTCACGGGTCCATGCAATCGGGGTCCGGCCAGTCACTCCCTCTGCGGGAGAATACCCAAACAGAGCCAGGTTTTCCAGAAAAATGAATTGTGCAAGGCGTGCGCAATCGCGCACATCGATGCATCTTTCGTTCCGTGGCATTGCGATAACTTCTTCGAGTGTTTTCATAATTTCCCTCCCCAATTCTGGGGGATATCCCCATGAGATTTCATTGCATCGAGAATTTCACCTTCGAAAATACGCAGATCGGAAATATTGCGATCACAGTGCTCATCGTGCAGAAAAAACGTCTGGGGTTTCCCGAAACCTGGGAGAAGCATACCCCATTTAGAATCATATGATTCCAAGGGCATTCTATCGATAGTGTTCCCACATGCAAAACATTTCCAAACGATATTAGGAGAGTCATGTGGGATTTTTGATACGATTCGGTAAATTGCGCATACTGTAAGAGAAGCCAGATTCTTGTCTGAAATGGTTCTGGGATACTTTGCCCGTTCTTTGCTTCTTTTGGTATCCCCGGATAAGGTCCGGCAATAGCATTTCCTTCCGTATCCGTGAACTATGCTGTTCGGATTTTTCAGAATACGGGAACATCTTCGGCACCGCGTCGAAGATTTGTTTTGGGTTGTGTCTTCTGTTGTCATAGTCTTACCTCTACCCAGCTTAAGGGTAGAAACATTCTTGCGGATTGGACCGCACCGCCCTGAAAAAAATATGACGGAGAATGCGAATTCTCCGAAAGGAATATTTGAAATTTTTTGCTGGTAACGAGTTTCATTCAACTTGAAACGAGGTAATTAGAATGCAAAGTATGCGAATATTTTTGTAACACCCCCTTCCTCAGAAGGGATGCCACTACGGGAGGTTCGACCCTCCCGGATGGCTGTAACTTTCATAATTTACATTTCCTGCCCGGTCATGTCCCATGACTGTTCTAGGCATCGGAGTCTGGCTTGCTCATCGAGAAAATCATTGAGTGCATCGGTTTCAGTTTGAATAGATTTGATTTCGTCTTGGAATTCCGACTGGATGATGTCAAGTGTGCGTTCTTTGTCTTCGATGGGGTGCCCTTCTTCGTGAATGTCCATCATGATTCTCCCATGTCGTGACTAACTTTGGACAGAAACAGCGCAGCACAGGAGATTATCACGGCTTGCGGCCCGAGATATGCCCAGAGCCCAGCCACAACAAGAATGTAGATACCGAGCATGATACAAATAGATTTGAGTGTGTCGCCCATAATATCACTTACTTATATCATAACCAATTTTTGTCATGAGGACAATTATCACGATATCCAAACTCCTCTTTCATTTTCATAATGGCCCTCTGGTATTTCTTGGGGATTTGGAACAAATAATATTCCCGCTTGCATCCCAAAGGACTGCGAACAATGATTTTCCCGCTGCCATCGAGCCATTTTGAACGAATAAAGGTGAGTTTGGTATCATCGTCATACATGGCTTCGTATTCGAAATTCTCCGTATTCGATTTGTCGAGTATGCTGTATACGTCTCTCATGATGGTGCAACCCCCGGGAGAAGCCTGCGAGTCAGATATCGCGTGACCGCTTTGTGAACCTTCCAGAGATAGACTTCGGGCATCGAATACGCATAGCCTATCGTACGGTCATCCATACTGTCTTCTTTCATGGCATTGACCAACAGGGAGCCTACGACATACTCCTCTTCTACATGGGACAGGAGATGGTCAACGTTATTTGTGACATCTCCCAGATTTGCATTGGTGCCGACTTCACTACCCATGCAGTAAAAGCAATCGCCCATCTTTGGCGTTGGGAAATTGCCCGGGGTAATGAGTGCGACATATGCCGCGATTTTCGCCCTCATTTCAGCGATTTTCTTTTTGCTGGCCTTTGTAGGCATAATTTTGGCAGAAATTACTTCCCGGTCCTTCAGAACAATGCCGTCATAGAACAGCGAGCCATCGGGCATATACCAGCCGCCTTTGAGTTGGGATATTGCGATACCGGTGTGCATCCAAATCCGCTCTTTTGTGGTTTGCGTGCGGTATCCCCCGCTCTGAAGGACAACCGTGCCGTCTGGTTTCTTGGTTGATACGTGCGTGTCGACATACTTACAGATTTCAGTCCCATCGGAAAGGGTAAAAATAACAGTGTTACGCCCGGCCTTGTGGGAATTAACGACATTCTCTTCTCCTTTGAGAACTTCGGATTTCGTCATTTGTAAAGCGTTCATCATGATTTACGCCTCTTTTAATAGGACATGTTCGGATTTTGCCACTTCGGATAAGCGCAAAGAGAGCCCCCGGACCACATCATGCAGATCTGCCTTTAAGACAGAACCATTTTCGAGATGGATGTAAAGCGCCTCTGGGAGATCCCCATTTGAGGGTCGAATTTCATCTCTGGGGGAATCAATCCACCAATCGACATAGCCTACCTGTCGGGTCCGTCCGCCGCCTTCTGGGAGCGTTATCGCAATACCCGTTTCATCGGCAGATTTAAGACGGAATGCAAATTCCAGCAATTCGTCAACTTCGATATCTCCCTCATATCCGTCAGATGAAAATACCCGAAGATCACCAAAATGACTGAATAGAAGTTCTGGAGCATCCCGGTCCGGTTCGTTCTGATTCACTGCTTCTTGAAGGCAGGAATCGGTGCAAAATTCGGCATCACCCGTTTTTGTGGATTTAACGCCGCCGTTCAGAATCGGATCTCGGCACCATGAACAGAGCTTGCAAACGTCCTTCACATCGTAAGGATGGACAGCATCTTGGAAGAGATTTTGCAGTATGTAGCACACAAAATCTTCATACGTGTATACCGAAATCGGTTTCCTCTGAAGGGAGAACCCGGGTACCTGTCCGTCGTGCATGTTGGAAACATATTCGTCAGAACCCTTCTGCCAGAGATCCAACGAATGAAATATAATCGATTCTGGCAATGCCGATTTTGTCTTTAGCATCACTTCAAGCATGAGAACGTCATGCTGGATGATGTTGATCGTGACAAATGCATGAGTTCCCGCATTCATGACTCCTTCAGTTTCCATGTATTTGATAATGGGACTTTTTAGAAGGTGTTCGACAATCGGTTCTGCGTGATGACCGGTGATGAAAGTTACGAAATTGTCACCAGATCCAACCGCTTCGCTCTCGTGTGTGTTTGTAGCCATAGAAAATTACCTCTCGTTACCCATTTGGGGAAATGTATCCCCGGTTTGACCCGGGAAATACATGGAATCGGGCTTATTCAACCCGATTCTGTTAACAACGGGAATGTCCTTCTTTAGAGAGTGTGATAATTATAGTTCCCGTTGCTCATATTGCTATACTGCTCATTCCAACGGGAATAAGCGATGTGCTCATTTGGGCGAAACGTATTAACCGGTTTGGCCCGGTTAATACGTGGCGTTTGCAAAATATGGGTTATCCTATATCATCTGTCCTTTGCATCATACTGATATGAGCATTTAATTGAAGATCCGCATGTGTTGTAATGCCATTTTGTTTTTCTCATGAAAGCGCATTTGGTGTTACCGGTCCTTTCTTTGAGTTTTGCAGTATCGCAACACGTTGTCATGGCAATGCTCCCAAATCTTCAACCGTCTTGTGGAAATATTCCGATCCAAACAAATAGATATTGCAGGATGTTCTCTCGCTATCCGTCAATCGTTTGCTATCCATTTGGGAAAATAAAAACCCGTTATATTCATCCCCGCGCAACTTTGCGGCATTAATCGACTTCTGCGTAAGCAGTTCATCGACCTTTTTAAGTCGTTTTGTTACGAGCATTTGTCACTCCCTATCAAATTGCCGTTATTTTATAATCGGTTCCTGCATCTCCATTCAATCGATTCCCGATGAAATTGAGATCATCTTCGTCTTCAATACCGAGAGACTGAAATTTTTCATAAATGCGTTGACATGCCGAGTGGATACGCCGTGATTCCCGGCAGTCATCATATCCAAATTCCCCGCAAAACTCTTCGAATGTACATAATCCCCCCGTTCTTGCATCATCGGTAAGGCACTGAAGAGCAAACGTGTGATCTTCGGAGTCCATTGTGTCCTTCCCGTTGTCATAGTCGTTGATTGATGTGTAATAATCTTCTGTAAATTGTTTGCGCCCGTATTTTACGGTAACCCGGTAATGATACCGGGGGCGTTTATCGCCCGCTTTATCAAAAGGAAATCCCAGAACGGACCCGATATTACGAGATGATACGAAAAAATCCATCGACCGTTCGGAATCTTGAACGGTTATTTGTGTTTTTGATTTTCCAGTTTCCATGTTCAATCCTCCTCTTTAATTGTGATATTTTTGAATGCCACATCGATATCGGAATCTTTGAATCCCAGATTTATAAGCTGACGGCGGACAGAATTCAATTCGTCATCGGTAACCGATGTAATATATTCCCGTCCCGAATCGCTTTCAATTCCCCATAGTCCGTCAGATTCTACTACATCCGACATTCCATTCGACATGTGGACGGTAGTTTGTGCTTTTATCCCGATGAAAAACCAATCTCCATTATTGAGGGATTCCATCCGTTTCCAGTCTTCCATTCCGTAACGGTAATACGATTTTGTTCCTACTGATTCCCCGCCGGCGTATGGCCGGAATCCCCGACATTCTGATCCCCGGCTTGGGATATCGGGTGTTCCTTTACAAAGGAATCTGCCGTCGGAATCCCGCTCCATTTCACATGGAATTTTCTCGTAAAATTCCCCATATTGCCTTACTATTACCCCGGGACCAATATCATCAGTCCATTCCCCAAGAAAAGAAGTATCTGGGCATGGGTCATACATGTGTTTTATGACGGTGCCCCCGAGAGTTAATTCAATGCATTTCTTTACCATTTTGCCGCCTCAGTTCATCCTTAGGATGTGGTATGTTGTCCCGTCGTACTCGATTTCATTGTCTTCGTTATCATATAAGGCCATTTGCCCGTATCCGTCCGTTTCCATGTCATTGATGAATTGCTCTGTATCGAAATACCGGCGATACCGTTCCGGGATTTCGGACAGCACGCAGTCATCAATGTACGACTCGGCATAGTCGTGAAATGCGCTATCGATATTGTTAATTACGGCATATTCGCGGTTGCCCATGCAATATATGGGAGCTCCGTAAAAGTCATAATTCGTTGTGAAGTCATCGACCCAGATATCAGTCTCCCCCGTTTCATGCATATAGAGAAGAAACGCGATCTCTGATGGTTCTGCGCTGTCGATTTCGAGCACAATGCTATCAGCAAGATCCTTCAATTCCTGTTTACGGGTTTCTTCAGTTATGCCGGCCTCAATATCAACCTCTTTGATATCATCGGCCTCTTTGTCAAATTTGCTATTCATGGCGGCGATCAAATCGTCGGAAACTTCGAAAGTTGCATCTACAAGTTCTTTGCTGTCGTTAGAAAAATATGGCATAATTAATCTAATCCTCCGTTAATGGTTTTTTCAACAGGGTAAGAGCATCAAATAAGCGGAATCCGTCACCTAATCCATGATAATCTATAAGACGACAGCATTCATCAACAAATTGATTATTTACAGATACCCGGTATGTCTCAACACTTCCCTTTTTTGTTGCTTTCAGCAAACAAAATTTCATTGACTCCTGAAATAGCCCCTTTTCGAGATTATTAGTGCTGTTGTTGTGCGGGTAATAGTCGATTACCATTTTATCGGCCTTAGTAACGTCTAATAGTTTGAGAACGGAAATGAAATTCCATGCATCGTCATGATGCAGGTGAAAAAGTTTAAGGGGACGTTCCCCAAAATGTGATTGTTTTTTTCCGTCGATATTACTATCATGAACGCTCAAATGAGCAATCGGAATCTCGCAGAAATACGAAACCGTGATACGGATATCATTATCCTTATCGACCGGGTTTTTTACGTGGTGTTCCTGATGAGTGAGGGCGATAAGACGGCGCACTTTGTTCTCATCTTCGAAGTAGTATAGACGGATATATCTATCATAGTGATCGTACTTCTCGGACAGGGCCAGAAATCTCTTTAGGCTGACTTTCTTTTCTACAATTTCGCTCATGATTCATTCCTCATTTCAGGGTATCCATCACAATACTCTCGTGAACCGATAAGAACGGTTTTATCTTCTCGTAATTCGGTAGCACATCCGCAATTCCGAATTTCAACGGCGTATTTATGGAATTCCCCGCCGTTTGTATGCGCATACTGGGGGAATGCCAAGCGGAATGCATCCGCCGGGGTCTTTGCTATCACTATTTTGGGTTCGGAGTAATTTGCGGAATAGGTCCACCACACAACGAACATTTTGGAATTTTCGCATAAATCCCAAATTCGTTCGGCTGCGCTATGATCAATTTGTGTACATCCTGAGTCTTTTTGCATAATCTTACCTCTTTTACTGCGTTGAATTGGCAATCTGGCCAAAAATGTTATATCCCCATGTATTCTTTGCAGAATCCGGGTGATCCTGATTAAGACAGCATTCACACCCAAAATCATTACAGGAACAGAATACAAGCCCCTTTCCGTGCGGGCATTTGCGAGCGTTGCAAATTGCACATTGATACTTATCGCCGTTGCAATATGCATCAATTTTCTCGCAATGTGGCCTTAATAGTGGTTCAATCAGTCGTTGCATAATACCTCTTTCTCTCGTTACAGAGAACGCCACCCGGCAGTAATGGACTGCCCGTTGATCAAAGCAATCACGGGATAAATCCCGCGATTTATCGATGGGTAGCTTATTCTGATATCAATACCGGCCCGGCAGCGTTAGCCCCGGGCTCGTTTGTCGTGTATGGCTCCAGTGAGAGCCAATAGTCCACCGGGATGAGCTGCAACGATTTTCTACCTTCACGCACGCCCCCCGCGCTACATCGTGCTCTCTCTTAACACGATAAGCGTACTTACTCCGTTTTGGCCTTCATTTGTCCCTATCTCGATTTCATCCGTAATAATGGCCCGGCCAATTGTTGAAAAGTGCGGCATATGGCAATACGGCCTAAAATCTCATATGATAGCCTTTCGTCAGCCTATCCGGTGAGGAGTTTGCGATCAATTCGTGGCGTCGTCGCTGGATTGATACGATCGTACCAGCATTTGTAACAACGTTCCCGATGAGAACCCACCCCCAACATCAGACAGGGATAACGCGGGATTACGGCGGGTTCACCCCGTACGCGTCTATGTATCCTCAATGTCCTCATCAAAACAATTACTCTCTTGCACTGTCGCCCGCGCCCATTCCCGCCGGCTCCGGTGATCTTGCCGGTTTCCCTCCGGCGTTGTGTTCTTTGTGTGATCATACTGTGGTTTTTATTAGTATTTAATGATTTTCCTTTAACTGATGCTAAAGGAATGATACCTACTCATGATAGGTATTATTCGAGAAAAAGGGTTTGGCGGCGGTTCTGGCACTATATTCAACATGGCCCGGATCCCCCGGATCGCGCCGCAAACCGGACCGGGGGATCCGGGAGGAGAAAATCGCAAAAATTGCAGGTCAAAGCTGGGTTGACCAGGCCGACCCAGGCCGACCCAGGCCAGCCCAGGCCAAGTCCCAGGACCGCACATTGCTGATAGACATTTCATATGCGGCCTGGCTCCCGCAGGCTCCCGCAGGCTATCGCCAGGTTCCGGTAGATACAGTATCTTCCCGCTGGTTACCTCAGGCTGGGGAAAACTTTCCTGCCATACCTTTTCGACCGGGCCCGACCGGCACCATGCAGGGTCCAGAGACACCCATATCGCAAATAACCAGCATTCAAAAAGAGGGGTTTTTACAGTTCAAAGGTATAAACACACCAACGGGTCCGACTTTTGCCACTGTAACGCTAATGGTGAGGTTCTTTATATACTCTCACCGATTTTCCCGGGCCTGCGAGTCATACAGCACACAAAACCAGTACTGCAAGCATGATAATGATAGAAACATGGACCAGACCGCAACCGATATTATAGAATATTCTCAAAATCGCTCTACTGCGATATTGATAGTTTGCGAGAACAGATATTCCAACGAAAAGTAATCCCAAAGCTAAAATCGAATAGCTCCAGTTCAAAATACATTGAATGTCCGATTCGGGAGGAATTGATATCATAGAGATATCACATTCGGTAAAAATAACGTCATGCATCCGGAGAGAGCACACATTGTAAGTCCCAGTCTCTTGCAGGTATTACCCCGTCTCTTCCCGGATACGCGATGTATTCCCATTCCCCCGACTAAAAATATTCCACCCTGAAGTCCCAGGGTGATAATAACCAGCGTGTTCAATCCCGGAAACATTGGGATCTCCTCACGCTCTCCATGTCCAGTCCCCGGCCCCGAAGACTGCTCCCAGGCTGTAATTCCCAAAGTCTACTGAAATGTCAGTCTTCAGGTTTATGTGTGCGTGCCCTTTGCCTTCGATATAATACCCGGCTCCGTTGAAATGGTCCCATAATGCAACGATGGTTGTGTCTACGACAACAACGGACTTCCTAGATGCCATGGCCTTAAGGACTTCATCCGCACCTACGATCCCACCAACATACCCGAGAACGTCGAAATCATATCCATTGTCAAGCAGTTTCACAAATTGTTCCCAGGTTATATACTTGGATGCCTCGGCCCAGAATGCCGAAAGATTCACGTTTTTATTCATTTCGGATTTCCAATCCACATTTGGAATGTCTCTCCATCCCAGAGACAAGGATTTCGTGTCATCCCATATCAGGACATCAATCCCTTCTGCGAGTCTCCACCAGTTATTGATTTCCCGGTCTTCGTATATTTCACGATATACGTCAAAGAAACTTTCTGGAGCGGCTTCCATAAGTTCGTCTATATCATCCCGATCCTCTTCCAGGCATTCTTTTAAAAATTCGCGTTTTAGATTTTCATACACTTTTACTGTTTTGTCCCATATATAATCATCATTTTGGGAAATATCTTCTATAAACCCACCCGGATTTCTTTCCCGTATTGCATTTATAACGAATTCTGTACTTACCGAACCCGCGTCGTCATTTTCATAACGGTCCCATTTTTTTGGGAGTTCTCCAGAGACGAATTTCTTCCAGTCGGATTTAATAATGTTAGAATTTATTTCTCCCATTTTAACACCATCGCAGATAATACCATAAAATAAACTTGTTGCGCGCTGTATTTAAACTATACCCAAAATATTATTCGTCGTCACGCTCATTCTTGAATCGGTGTTTTGCAATCCAGACCGGCACTTTTTTTATACCGAGACTCTTCAATGCCACTGCCCGATGTCTCCCCTCTTGGAAATTACAAAGTTTGTCATCTTTGTAGATTTCTATTACGAATGAATTGAATAACCCACCGTCTTTCATCAATTCCAGGATGTTATCCACATTCTTTTGAGATACCGTAGTCTCCCAGTAGTCATCGAACGACCGTATCGGGCCGGTACCCGTATGGTATTTCGCATTTTTCCTGGCGTATTTTTCATAAATCTGGTGTTGAATTCGCATGAATTCATCCAAATCCATCCATTCGAATTTCATATCGTAATGACGGTGTTTATTCGTGAAATCAATAATCGAAGTATCGGCAAATGCAAGACCGGTTAATGCCAGGTTCCAATTCACTTTCCCAGAATCGGATACAACAAGTTTTTCTCCCCCGAGTTCTGGGAGTATATTATAACTGGGATTCTCTTCGCTCATTTTATTACTCCATTTATCCCGATTTTTCGTTTTCCATGTATTCATAATACTCTTCAGTGAGGATGAAATATCGTCTTGGGAAATTGTGCATCCCTTCCTCTTCCCGTGACAATTCCAACATTCCCTCGTCACGCATCTTCTTTACTGCCGTGCGAAACGTCCCTTCTGTCCCGCACTTTTTACTCGTCTTGGCACAAAGCTGGGTCCAGGCCCGGTACAGTTCGAATGTGTATTCTTCCCCTATCCGTCTCAGTCCATTGGACTTATTAAACAAGTAATTCATGACGAACCACTTGATTGTAACTCTGGTGTACGTATCAATTTTTATTGTTACTTCGGCCATAGATCATCACCGTATCCCGATTATCCTCCGGGTCGTTTTCCCCATTTGCGATAATATCGACAAAAATGAGTGTGTATTTAACCGCCTCGACATTCGATAATACGAAATCACATCCATCTTCAAAATGAATGTTGTTCTTTACAAAGTCTGGAACCGTCTTTTCAGGTACTGGGACCGTAAAAACGGTTTTCCCATCGTTTGTTATAACAAGAAACGTGGTTCCTTTATATTTCCAGAATTTGACAATATCCCCCTCGATTTTCATTTTACCACCATTCCCAAATCACGTTCTGCGTAATCTTTCACTTTCACCTTTGATTTCAATTCCCGCAGTTCTGATATCAATATATTATATTCTTCAAAACTACAGTCGTGCAAAATCAATTCTACCGACCCGGCAATTCGATCCTGATCGTGCAGCACAATATTCGATTTCATATCAAACTTAATCATGCTTTCCCTCGGATGCCAGTCCTCCGATCTGGTTCTGGATATCTTTCAGCGCCCGCATCAACATTTCGAATTCTCTCCCGTTGCATTCCTCCATGCAAAGGGTTACAGTCCCGGACACTTCGAATTCATCCTTTTTTGAATCATACTTGCTCATCACGGCATTGTTGCTTATTGAATATTTCATCAGATCACCTTGTTTAAAATCATATAATGGTTGTTCTCCATCACTTTGCGAATCTCGGGCGCGAACTCCGTCCAGTCAGTATAGACATCGCTCATCGAGACATCGGTGTGCCCCAGAACCGCACGAATAATAATATCCTGTACCCCCAGTAACCGCATCTGGGTTTCAAATGTGCGCCGGCATGTTCTCGATGTTACCGCCGTCTTCCCGATTTCGACAACTCGGGTACCCATCTCATATTTCAGGGTTTTTGTTAACCATTGCCCCGAATACGGAAGTCCACCCCGTCGTTTTACGTAATCATACCAGGTCTTGATGTATGGGTCCAGCCTCGGATGCCAGGCCAGGTATCGCTCAACTCCCGTTTTCGCCGTCTGCACGATCATCTCACGCTTTTTAAGGTCCACATTCGCAGTGTTCAGGAAAAGCGCGAACTCCTTTGCCCTTCCCCCGAAATAGAAAAGCACCACTACCCCGGCATATAACTCTTCGCTGACGTTCTTCTTCCGCATCCGGTCCAGGAGAAGAGTTAATTCGGATGCATTCAGGGAGATCTTCTTCAACTGGCGCTGCTTTTTCTTTGCCCGGATTAACTGCAACTGATTAAATCTCTGCATCTCATTCATCAGTGAAGGATCTCCCATGGGCAGCGATGTGTACCGGTACTTGAAATATCCCTTTACCGCTGCCAGGACAAGTTTTACGGTGCTATCAGATCCCAGAGTGGCCAGGTATTCGTCAAGATGGATACTCGTGGAATCGTTGAGATTCAAGTGTTTTTCTTTATCCAGCCATTTTTCATATGACAGAATAAGAGAACCATATGTCGTTGCAGCCCCTTTCTTTCCAGTGACTTCCAGGTGAGAAATGTAACTGTCAAAAGGATGCGAAAAAATCGGTTCTCCGTTCATTTTTTCTCCAATTCCGGGAATATAATCCACCCGTGCATTTTGGATTTTTCTGCAACGTGGATAAGTCCGCAATTATTGCATTCGATGAGTCCTTTTGCTTTGTTATACATGCACACGCTCTATGGACTCAAACGGATATAAAAGTTTCCTTTAACCGAATTAATAGAGCAAAAAATTAAAAATCCAAAAATTGGTGCCCGAATACATCCTCTACATACTCATTAATGATACTGTCAACGAATTCGGGATCTATTGGCAAAATAATCATTGTCCAAAAATCCGAGTTTCATCGTAGTGGCAGCAAAGTCCTCGGCCCACAATTGTTATAAAAACATATGCCAATATCGAAAGTATAACGGCGAGGGATTTTATTTGTAATTATGTTTCCCAGAGCATTTCGGGCATAAACAAACACCCGTTTTGTTATTAATCATCCACCCATCTTTTCTGGCAGCGCGTTCACAGTCTTCTCTCCTCTGGGCCGCGTAAACCGATGGAAATTCTTCATACCCATGGACAGAATCTGGTTTTTGTCTATCAGGTTGATTTTCGCAATATAGTTCGAGAGAGTAGCAGCCGACAATCATTTATTCAAACGCTCCAGAAATATATAATTTCACAACTTTATCTACCGTATCCCGTCTCTTCCCGTCTTTGCGGTACCTGAAGAAATCGACCATATATTCCGCAAAATCTTCCTCATCGGAAAATGGTCCATAAATCAGACGTTTCATTTCTGGGGATTTTACTCGGGCCCACTCCTCAATAACATGCCCATATTCGTGAAGGATGCTATCTACCATCACATCCTCCACTGTCATATTTTGCGGGAGGACCGCAGCATCTATTATTCCTGGAGTCTGGGTATTAACAAAAAACTTCGGATTCGTCTTGAATTGCGTCATCCTCTGGTACAATGCAAGCCAACATTCCTGTTCCCCATAGAATTTTTTCAATCCGATATCAATATCGTCATCAATCCCTGCTTTATGCAGATACCCCAAGGCCCGTTCCTTTGCCATAATAAACGCTTCGGGCATTTCCTTAAGATCCATCTCTGGATCCGAGACAATCGGGCACCTGGTCACATACTTGTCCATTCAATAAACACCGAACATTATGTCGGTCTGCCGAGTATAAAAAAAGTTGGGATTAATTTATGCCAGATATTCGTAATCTGGAATGCGGCCCGTCTTGCGGCAGGCTTCGAGTGTTGATGCACTGATAGGCTTCCACAGGATCGGGGCTCCGAACCATGACCGGAACCAGTAGTGCTTTGCACCTGTAAGTTCTCCGTCTTCGATGAGGAAGATCCAGGACGCAGACTGAATAGCATACTGGTATGTGCTCTTAAGTTCCGCCTGGTCAACTGCATTGAGGGTAGGCTGCTTGGCCCACTCCGGGAGATCAAACACAAGGAACTCCCTGCTGCCCGGGTCCATCTTACGCATAGTAGCAATGGCACCTGCAAGGAAGGATTTCATATCGGTCTTATTCGCGGGATTTGACAGAAGCGATCCATCCTTTTTAATAAAGACGAATTTCGCTTTCTGGACCGTGCGATTCATAATACCGACGATAATATGATCCATCAGTGCGATAATAACACCGAACGCTGCAATCTGGCCACCGAGCCATTCAATTGTAACGTTAATTCCAAGTGCCCAGGCCACAATGCCCGCTACAACACCGAAGATTATGTTTGCATAGAGGCTTGCCCAGTCAATCGGCTGGGAAAGATTCGGGTCATCTTTGAATTTCAGAACAATCTGATACAGCACTGCTGCAAAAACTGCGGCAACGAGTCCATAGATCAGTTGCATCATTGAACTGTCAATAAAAGCCATTTTTTGGTTCTCCTTAAGATCGATCTTCGAACCTCTCTCACAGGCTCTGCACTTCTCTATTTAAACAACAAAGTATTTCAAAATGATGCAAAAAATGTTATTTGTTTTCTATCAATTCCGACATCAAAAACAGATAATAATTCATTTCCCAGAATTGAGAATGTGCATACAATTCCTTGTTTTTTACGAAGACGGTCCGCATTTCCCCCGGGAGCCACAAATCGAAAACCGGATTGTGAGTCATGATATCCGCTGACGCATTTTCAGTATGAAGAAGTTCATGCCAAACGCGCAGGCCCACATCCATTTCATGAATATCCGCATCAAAAATTCCGCACCCTACTCGGAAATTTGATGTTGCTCCACCCCCGGCGTTTACCTTTCTTTTGGTTCCATTAAAAAATACTATGGTGTTTGGATCCTTTGGAAACGGGAAATTGGCCCACATCCCCATTGTATTCCAGGTTTCGGTCTGAGATGATTCTGCTGGGGCATACACGAATTTCCAATAACCTGGGACAATAGATAACGCATTTTCGATAAATTTTTTATCGAGATCGTCGAGAACTATAACGTTTATTTCTTTTCGTTTCAATTCTGGAGAAACGGGAATTGGAATTGGTTCCACAACTGGAGGGACCACTGGGGCCGGGTCCGGAATTGGACTTGGACTTGGTTTTTTGGAACCAAATAACCATTCATACAGGCTTAATTTTGAATATTCGGGCATAATCTATATTATCCCCACCGTTTTATTGCCTCTCCGATAAGAGTCATTATCAATACTGTCACACCATAGGCAATCAATGCAGAATTCGCATCTTCCGGAATTTGTTTTATATACCCGGCCCGGCCCGCAACCCCAACACCTATCGCAGCAATACCGGTAACTACATTTACCGCAGTTGCAGAATCCCCTTTCAATAGTTTCCCTACAACATACGGCTGTAATATACCGACTGCAGTACCTGCAACCACATACATTGCACTTTTGCTATTGAACAATTCCCCAACCACCAGATCTTCTTCTGCTGGGGTGACGATTTCATCTTCAGAACTATTTTGAGGTGCAAATATCTGGGTTCCGGTTATCGTTCCCCGATTTGCCGGACACACCCTTTCGCATGTTGATACGCTCAACATTTTACCTCATCGAAAATTTCCGAGTAATGGACCCAGTCGCGTACGATTTAGTATCATACATTGTTCTTGGGACACGCTGAGGTGCGAACGCCATCCCCTGCTTATTTGCGAGTGCCAGCAATCTTTTTTGCTCACATGCAGAACACTCTTCGAATAAACCGGTCGCCGAATTAAAAACTCTTGCCATGATAAGAGATCACATTTTATATATAAAAAAGTATGCGGATTTTATTGATAATACCCATGCCCCCCCACCAGGAAACTTATCGTTTTCGAATTTACGCCTGCGCACCACGTAGTCGCCCACAATTTTGTCCCGACTGGCAATCTTGGCATGGCCATTTCTATTGGTTTCCTGTCTGTTGATGTGGAATCTGCCCTATAAACAAAATCTGTATATTGCAATGCTGCCAATGCATCCTCGACTGTTGTTGATCCATACAAAAATCTAACGCGATAAATTGCAACGTCATTTACATCCACCACGAAAATATGACGGAAATCAAAGAATTTATATCCGGGTATTGAAGGAGTATCATTCACATCGAGTATCTGAATATATGCCCCCCAGGTATCACTTCCACTTGTAGCTATAAATGGAACCATCGCCTGTTCCGCCGTTTTCCCCCCAGCCGGAACCGCCAATTTTGAAAACCACCTTTCACGGCAATGAACATGACGTTCTACTATTTCTGCATCCATTCCAGCTTCATCGATCGATGATACCCCATTCAATATCGAACCCATAATTCATCCTCCATTACGCCGGTGTCACAATAATTCTCGCACCGTATGTTTTCAGATCTGCATTTGCATACGCAATACTAATTGTGTCTCCATTTCTACACAATAACGGATGCTCTGCTTGGAATACAATATCCGTTATCGCGCCCGCAGCCAAATCCAGGCTATACAACAATGTATTGTACTCCGCCCCACTTACCGCATTCAATGTGATTGTCAAATTACCTGCTGTTGTCGGGGCAGAATTCAAATGCACAGTAATATTCTGTAAATAGAAATCAAATGCCGGGTTGGCTGTGAGTGAAAGGGCCGCGGCCCCAGTAGCCACATATGGGGTTATTGGTGTCTTAACAGCGACCTTCAGGTTGCCCGCAGTGTCCGATTTTGCAACAATTGTATTCCCGGCATTGTCCAGGCCAATTACAACTGTCTTTGCCGGAAGTGCTGCCGCTGCTGCCCCAACCGCAGTGTCAATGTCAGTAACTTTCGTTAGTGTAGCATCAATATCTGTAGATATTCTGCGTATCTTTGCAGACAGCGAGCCGGTCGATCCTGCAAGAACAATTGCATCCGTCGTAGCCCCCAGTCCGGCGTTATCCCCATCGGCAGATTTTACATCGAGTTTGCCGGCGGTAGATGGGGCAGTCCCTGCAATCCGGACAATATCCTGCTTGATACCAACCCCACCCGC
>Ga0172381_10000547_pt1 | contig 45361 bp, 25 predicted proteins | sample Leawel6488metaG_FD_119754 | JGI IMG/M metagenome (GOLD analysis project Ga0172381, IMG submission 119754) | Leachate microbial communities from a municipal landfill in Southern Ontario, Canada - Leachate well 64-88 metaG | ecosystem: Engineered > Solid waste > Landfill > Unclassified | place... | reverse complement strand
TAATAAAGGATCTCCGTTATCAAATAATCTTGCGGTAGAATTTACAGTAATCACTATTACAGATTTAACGCTAGATTCAACGAATTTTGAGCCATTAGATACCGTAAAAGTTTATGAAATTATTAATTTTGTAGCAGATTTAACTATTCCGGACATTAATGAGTTAAATCCTACTGATTTAGAATTTTACAAAATTACTGGCGCTGGTGATGTATTATTTGAAACATTAGAAGTTAATCAAACTAGTGTAACATTAGTAAGTGATGATATTTATAGAATTACCCTTGATTACGAAGTGTTGCCCGAAGATTTAAACACAACGCTACAAGTTTATGCTGTATGTAGTGATTGGACCAGTGATACATTACAATATATAATAACTTATGCGGGGGTTAGTTCGCTTGAAATTATCTATACAACCGATGTATCATTACAAAAATTGGGGCAAGCGCAAAACTTTAAAATTAATGCCTACAATGTTAAAGGCACACAAGTTGCACTTGATTTTGTTTCACTTACAAGATCAAAAGTAAATGTGGTTATTAGTAAAGGTGGAATTCCTTATACTGATGAAACATTTAATGATTTGCCAGTAGAAAGTGATGGTTTAGTTCCACCTGATTTTACGCCAACTAATAGCACAGGAGGAGTTGGACAATATTTAATAACGACTACGCTTGTTAGCGATGCTTTAATAACTGATTCGTTAAATTTTGATATTGGATACGCAACCCCAGATGACTATACATTTACTTTAACTCCTATATCTTTAACAGTGCGTCCCAGTGATATTAGTTCTACTGATTACCAAGAATATACACTAAGTATTGCGACTACTGATTGGCAAAATCTTGACCCGATAACAGTAGTTAATTTTGAATTGGTAAATTCTTCCAGTACTGTGCTTGAAAATTATTCAACAACTATTGCAGATTTTGAAACTGATGGAATAAATAAAAGTTATATCGCTACTTTTGCCATACCTACGAATATAGGTAACTACACTATAAATGCATATATTGGGACCGGTGCCGGTTCAAGTATAATTACAGCAAGTTTAATCGTTAATTATGCAATAACACTAGGTTTTACTCCTACATATGATATGGCAATTGGTACAGTTGCAAAATTTATTATTACGCTCACGCAAGAGGGCGTTACATATGATGAATTAGATGAAAATACAAAATTTGATATTGTTGCAACTAGTATGGGCAACAAAGTTATTGCCACTATTTTATTAAAAGATGCCGAAGTAGACGCTGATTTTAAAGAACTTTATATTTATTATACATATGCCAATACGGATTTAATACCAGATGGTAGTAGTACATTCTATATAACAGTCAAAGTAGTTGTAGATGATTATGTTGAATCTAGTCCTCCTATTACAATTTCGGGAATAAAATCGCCTAGTGTAGATATTGTTATGTCATTACCCGATGGATTTACAGAAGGTACAGCGGGCGAAATTTATACATTAAAGATTACATTTACTGGCAGTATCAGTTTATTAAATCCCGATGAAAATGTTTATATATTTAAAGCACCGGTTAGTACTGCTATTGTAATGAGTGTTAATGAAATCCTTGTGGATACAATTACAGTTGCAGATGGAGAGAAAATAGGAGAAACTTGGGTAATATATTATGATTATCTTGTCCAACCAGAAGATGTTGCAAATACAAGTAGTTATATTGAATTCATTACTCAAACATACGGTGGACTGGCTGATGTTTCGCCAGATTTAAGAATGGCAACAGATTACTGTAAATCTTATGTAATCGAAGTTACTCCTGAAATTTCTACAATAACGCGAAGCGAACAGTTAACACTTTTCGTTAAAGTTTTTAATGCTAAAAACATAAAAAAAAGTTCAACAAAAATTGTTATTAGCATTACTGATAGTGGCTATACGCCTATGTTTGATGGCTTATTTGATGATGTTTTCTTAACAACAGCACCTACCTCTACATCTGGCACAAACAATGAGGACTACATTTATGAATACACGATAAACCAAGTAGGTCAATTTGGATATCCATGGGCAAGCGATAGTTATTATTTTAATGCCGATATAGTTTATAACAGTGCGGTTCAAAATACCGATACCGCAACTATTGAAGTTACATATGTGTCGCCGAATGTTGATATTAATCTTTCGCCAAATACTGCAACTGTTGGTGTAGAACAAACATTTATTGTAAATATTCCGGATTATGCTCTTTTAAATCCAGACTTATTAGTTTATTTTACTATTAAAGATAGTTTAAATGATACATTATCTTCAAATGATACAAAAATAATCGCTCAAAATGTGGCTTATTCTTATACATTTGATACAGCCGGCACGTATACAATTTCCGCAAATATTGAGGGGCGTACATTAGATGCGCAAATACTTTCCGTAACTACTAGTTGGGCAACTATTAATACCATGTCACTTGTTTATACCGATGAAACTTATACCGATGTTATTACGGGCTATGGTGTAAATGTCAATACGATTTTGTATTTTTATGTAACAGTAAATAACGGTATGCCTATAAAATATTTAGACCCGAGTTTAAATATTGTTTTATCTAATGATACACGCACGGTTACTATTGATACAAAAGCAATCTCCGCAGTTTTGGCGGTGGATCCAAATGCGACCAAAATTACATTTTCTAGTTATACAACATTACCAGATGATGCCGATATCGGAAGTATAAGAATTCTTGCAGAATTTAGCACAAGTGAATTTGCTGATTTAAATTTTGCAGTAAGTTATAAAGATATAACCGATATAGTTTTAACATATAGTGGTGATGTACCAGCACGCGCTGGACACACAGTAACTATTGATTACACGATTTTAGGGATAGAAGATGTAATAGAAACACACTATGATTATATTCAACTTATAAATTTTGGCACTGGCTCGGCTTTAACTGCTAATGTGCCTATTTCTAATGGGTTAACGGGAACATTTAGTTATACTATTACAATGACTGATGCTTTAACTGGCGAGATTGCACTTGAAGCAATAGTTGTAAGCAGTAGTCCACAAATTAGTAGTGCAGATAATTTATTACTTGATACCGATTATGAAACACTTGATAATGTTACAATTGATATTACATCTGATGCATTAAACACCAATAGATTAGGCTCAGAACAAAACTTTATAGTTACAGTTAGCGGAATTACTTATGTTAACCCACTTGAAAATATATTGTTTAGTGTAACTGATCCGCTTTCGGAGTCTGTTACAGTACCAGTAAGCACACTAAGTTTAAGTAATGGCACTACGATAGGCGATGTATGCACGCTAAACTTTGCATTTACTCCCGAAATTATAAGAAGTGGACATACCACAGATGATTATTCAGTTTATATTCGTATAGAAAATACTAAAACAAATTTAGATGTTATAAGTAGCGAGTTGATTTATACAGTAAATTATGCAGTAGTTAATGATGATTGCATTGATATAACAATTTCTACAAACAATGAATATGCAGAAATTGGTATAGAAAAAGAATTTACGGTAACAGTTACGGGCTGGCAATATTTAGACCCGACACAAAATATAGTTCTTAATGTGCTTGATACTACAATATTAATTAGTCAAGCAGTACTAGCGGAAAATAATTTTGCAGTAACATTTACCGCTACCGAAGTAGGCAATAAAACTGTGCAAGCAAACATAACAGATGTATCTGGTTCAAAATTAGACGAAGTTACCATAGCAGTTAGTTATGCCCAAGTTTTAGGAATTATGTTTTCGGCAACTGGAAATTTAGGTACAGTTTACGCCGGTTCTAGTTTGACAGTAGAAGTTGGCGAAACGGTTACATTTAATGCAGTGCTTACAATAAGTAACGATAACAGTGTAAATAATTTAAATCCTTCCGTTATATTAGAAATGATAAGGTCAATAGAGCCACAACTAACGGGTTATTCGTTTACCGATATAAGTATTGCAAGCGAAAATTCATTTGATTTGGTTTATACTTTGGTTGCTACCGATAAAGCAGGATTTACAATTTATGCAAAGTCTGGTACAATTAGCACTTCTACAATTATATTAGTTGTAGAATATGCTTATATTTCAAATATTGCACTAGAAACAGAAAATGACAGTATTGTTAGTGCTAGCACTTTATTAGAATTTTCCGCTTCATTTAGCGAAGATTATAATACTTTGGAGCCTGATTTTAGTATTCAATTCTACTACACATATAATAGTATTATTACAGTACTTAATACTACTGAAATTACTGCGGACGCGGTTGGTACTTACGAATTTAGTTATCAAACAGTTGCTTCCGATATTGGTAAAACGTATTTGTTTAGTACAAGAATTATAAAGTCTGATGAAAGTATTGATACCCGTACGACTAGTGATGACATAGCAATTGATATAACTTATGCTGTTGCTTCCTATGCAAATATCACTGTGGCACCAGTAAATGCAAGTATGACACAAAGCGAAAGTAAAGATTACACTGTTACAATAAGTAATATTGAATATTTTGTGGGTAGCGATTATATTTTACATATTGTAGGTTACTTTCTTGATGATGCAACACCCGATGATGATACCGATAGTTCTTTTGTAGTTGGTAATGTTAATATTAATGGTGGGGCATTCTCCGGAACTACTTATTTGCTTGATGACTTTACACCGGTAAGTTTTGGATATAATAACACAGGCGAATATAAGATAGACTTTTATTTAGAAACTGCTACGCTAAACGGCAAAACCGCACATTTAAGAGTTAATGTGGGTGAGTTTGATATTGCAATAACACCTTTGAATTCTACTATAATATTAGGTTTTTCAGAAACTTATTCTGTAGTTGTAACCCCAGTTATACAATTACAATCTGGCTCAAAAATAAGAATGGTTATTACTGATAATAATGCAACTTTAATGTATGAAGAAACGGTATCAATAAATTTAACAGATGGTTCCGCTTCGTTTACTGCTTATACTCCTTTATCGGTTGGAACTTATGCTATAACTATGGAATTAACAGATGATTTAAACAATATTCCATTTGAAACCGAAATTACTGAATTAATAGTGGTTTATGACACTGTTAGCAGTTTAGTTTTATCTGCAAAAGAATTTCCAGCCGGTACAAATTATGATGAAGGTGATGTTGTATTTATCGGAACTGAAATTGAATATAGTATTACTGTTACAGCGACAAATAATTTAAGTAATATAAATCCAAATACTACAATTAGAATTTTTAATAATACCAGAGATATTTATTTATCGGATTATCTAAATATCTTGAATTTAATAGATGTAAATAAAATCACATTTACATATATAGTACAGCAAGAAGATTATGATGTAATTACAGTTTATGCTGTAATAATGGACGGAACAAGTCAATCAACCCCAGTAAGTAATTCGTTTATGCTTTCGGTAGGCTATGTACCAATTACTGTAATTGCGCTGGTTTGCAACGATGATGAGCCTGTTCAAGTTGGTAGCGAAATATCATTTACATCTTCTGTTGATGAAACTATTGATATAACAGCAATAAACCCTAATTCATATCTAAGATTATATAAAATTACAAAGCCTGATGAGTTTGATGCCTATACAACAATAACTCGTGTATCGCAAGATAAGATTACTGCAATTACAGTACCTTTTGCATCAAAATATACAGTAACATCAACTGACCGCACAAATGGAATAATTTACTTTATAGCAATTCTTACTATAAATAATTTGGAACAAACAACGACATCAGTAGTTATTGAACTTGATGTAACAAGTGCCGAAATAACAAATGATAAAATTCAAATTTCACCCGCAGATAGTTCGGTTAAAATAGGATTTTCAATTGATTTCACTGTTACTATTTTAGATTATGAAATGTTTGACCAAAGTCTAGAAGTGCAATTTGATGTATCAAAAAAATACAATGTTTCTGATGGTACAACACTACCTATTGCTATAACCTACACAGAAACCGTGGCACTTTCTACCGGCACCGTTGTTGGAACAAATGCAGTATTTACATTTACGTATACGCCTGATTATGAAAACGGATTTGTAGTATTACGACCTGAGGTTACTGTTGGCTCTGCAATGAATTTTGCAACGCTAACTGTTATATATGCAAATCCTGCTGATTTAGGCATAAGTTTAGTATCACAAGATGATACTTATACCGGTATTATTAATACCGAAAAAATATTTATTGCTACTGTACCTAATTTTGAATACCTTGACCCTAACACTATTATAAAGTTTGAAGTATTTAATTCTGCAAATAGTTTAGTAGGCTATGAAACAAAACTTGTATCGGATTTATTACCCGAAATAGATTTAGAAACTTCCGGTTATACAACTTTCGGGTTTACTCCGCTTGCAATTGGAACATTTACAGTTAAAGTTACAGCGGTAAAACTTAATGAATTAGGTCAATTTAGTGAGATATTAAGTAGCACAGCACAAGTTAGTTTAAGCGTTGCATTTGCTTCTGTGACCGATGTATCTATTGTTAGTGCTGTCATAGCCGGAAGTGTTATTTCTTCGGGCAGTACTGCTTATATTGCCGATATCGTGCAATTTAATCTATTTATAACTGCTGATGGCTCTATTAATAGCATTAATCCGCTTACAAAGGTACAACTTTATAAATATGTAGACTCAGTAATTGTTAAACTTGGTGAGCCTATTCAAGTTATAACTTCGGGAGATACCATTATTGGTGAATTATCTATTTCATATAAACTATTGCAAAACGATTACGGTGCATTAGAGGTTTTTGCTAGTGTGCTTTTAGGCGACAACTCAGTAGATGAAACAGTAACTTGTACAAGCACATTTACCTTAAATGTAGAATATGTAAAAATATCACAATTACAGGTTACTTACACAGGTTCTAGCACGGTTAGAGCAGGTAGTGATATTACATTTAATATTGCTATAATTTATCCCGATGGCAAAGATTATACAACTATTAATCCTACCACAATTATTACACTTTATAAGATAATGGATACTGACATTAGTTTGGAATTCCAAGCGGTTACAGGTTCAGCCTTAACATTTTCATACCGAGTGTTACCACAAGATGCCACACTAGGCACACTAAGTGTTTATGCTATTAGTTCCGAGATCGATGGAGTAACAAGCAACACCTATGTTCTTACAGCGGATTATATTGACCCTGATAATGATAATGGATTACTAAACATAACCATAACTCCATTAGAAACAAGTGTTCATTTAGGTGGCGAAGTAGAATTTACTGTTGAAATTATGAATGGTGATTACTTAGACCCGCAAACAAAAATTTATTTAAAAACATATACCCCATCTCCAAATTCTACATTATTAATTCAGCAAACTATGCTTATTGAAAACTTTACATTTACAAATGTAGGTGGTATTTATTATGCATCAAATATATTTATATTAAATCCGACAGAACGAATTGTTGGTCAATACACTATAAATTCAATTATAGGTAATCTTTATGATTTAGATGGATTATCAAACAAAATTGCCACTGCTGTATTAAATGTAGATTACGCTGATGCTTCCGATGACTATATTTTAATAGGAATTGACCCTCTAACTGATGAGGCATATCCTTCAAATTCGCCTCGCTCATTTATAGTTACTATTACTGGTGCTGAGTTTATGAGTGATAACTATGAAGTAAGATTTAATATAGATGGTCCTGTTATTAGTAATACGACTACAACAATAAGTGAGTTTTTAAAAAATATTGATGCTTATACATTATTGGTGACCAGCAATATAGTGGGCGAGTATACAATAAGTGCTTCAATAGGCGAACAGATGCTGAACGAAGAAACAGGATTATTAGAGGGAGTTATTAAAACAACAAATCCGCCTGCTATACTAAATGTTATTTATGCAACTGTGGATACTGCCGAATTAGTTTATAATGGTGGTGCCACAGCAGTTGTGGCAGGAACTGACATAGAATTTATTTTAGAAATTACCTCATTAAGTGTAATAGACATAGATCCAACAACATTATTCAAACTAACAATTACTCGTGCGAGCGGTATTGCTCCTATTATTCAAACTTTAACGCTTACTTATGCAGACATGGTGGTAATTGATACAACAAATGCAAGCATAGTATTTACATATAAAGCACTAGGGTTTGATGTGCCCTCAATTACAATTCAAGGTTATGTATATAAAACGGAATTAGACTTTATTGAAACAGATTCGATTATAGTTTATGTTGAATATTCCGAAATTACATCGCTTAACATTTATATGCCAGATTCTTCGCCTGCAAGGGCAGGCATGGATATTTATATTAGAATTGATATTAGTGTAGATTATACTTATATAGCCCAAAACACACAATTAAATGTTAGACTATATAGTTTGGCGGGTGAAATTGATTTAACCCGAATTACTATAAATTCTACTACTGTACCCGATGCAATTAATTCAAACGAAATTGGATTTTGGTATAAGGTAAAACCATCAGATGCGTGGTGTAGCACGGTTATGTTCTATGTTGAAGTAGTTGATCATACCGAAGTAAACGATTCAGAAAATATGTCATTTGCTTATGCAGACCCCGATGATGCTATCATAGGTATTAAATTACAGGCATATAACGAAGAAACAACAATTTATGAGGATATTGATACTGATGCTTGCACGCTTGGACAAGAACAAGTTTATAGGGCGGTTATTGTTAATGCAAATTATTTAGCACCCGGTACAGTATTTACAATTTCAGTTACTAATCCGTTAGGAGTGGTAACTTTTACAGAAATATATATAGATTTATTTGAAGGTCTTTCTGATCCCGAAATTATTAATTTAATTGATATTGATACTGATTTTAATTATGATGAATTTAGTTTAACTCCTACAATAGATACTGGCGGAATTGGCAATTATTTAATAGAAGATATAATTGGAACTGCACAAACTAAACGAGATGCAATTTCACTCGCCGTAACATATGCGACTCCTGATGATGAGCGAGTTTATATATCTGTAAATCCTTCTGATAGTATTGAAGCGATTATTAATGAAAATATTACTTTTAGTGTTACTGTATATGGTTATGAATGGATTGATCCCGATGCAGTAGAAAATTCTGTATTTATGGTATTATATAGAAAAACGGTAGAATTTCCTGAGGGTAATTTAGGCGGTACGCCGGATTATTCAATGTCATTTTTAGTTCGCGCAAATAATAATGGAATAATTACATTCACATTTAAGCGTGCGGAAATTGCAAATTATGTTGCACATTTTTATATAGGTGCAAAATCACAAGATGTTGATTTAAGCGTGAGATACGCACGCATTACCGATATGGTGCTTGAAACGATTGGTCAATACGCAATTTTAGGTAAGCCACTTAGTTTTAAGGTAACATTAACATTTGAATCTGCTCTTGCTAATTTAGACCCATCAACTATAATTACTATTTCTAGATATAGTTATGAGTGGTCAATTATTAATGCACTTGCATTTAAAGATAGTGTAACGAGTTTAACAGAATCGTTTATTGTGCTTACTTATAATAATGTTAGCATCGAAGATTTTAGTAACGGGGAACTTGTAGTATATGCCTCCGCCGGAGTAAGTAATGGAACAGATGGATATGACATTTATCTAATTGAAGACCCAATTAATGTTACTGTAAAATACTCTGATGTTGAATCTTTGTTTTTAGAATATAACGGCTCAAATCCAGTGCTCGTAAATACTGAAATTAATCTTACTGTAAATATTTCGGTGCAAAATATTAATTACATTAATCCAGCAACAATTATAGAATTATTGCGTTTTAATGGCACAGATTGGGTAATTGTAATGCTTTCTGATGCAATTTGTTCCGAAGCAATTTATAATGAAGAATTAGGCGTTTACATAGTAGAGTTTGCTTATTTAACTACACTAGCCGATGCTACTATGGGCACGGCACATCTTAAAGTTAGGGCAATGCCTAGCACAGCAGATGTCCCGATAGAAAGCAACGAATTATTGATTAATGTTGAATATCTATCATTAGTATCTTCTAATTTAACTCTGGAAGCCAGATACAACGGGATTTTAATTACAGACCAAGACACGATTAAAGTGGGCGAAACAGTAGAATACATTATGCTAATTTCGGCTGAGGATATTGAATTTGTAAATCCTAATACTGTTATAGAATTAAGACAATCTGGCACAAACTTTGGTGATGAATATTTATTTGTAACCCCTGTTCTTAGTGAAATTATAGGTGGTACTGTTACATTTGAACATATTTTGTTAACCGGAAATGTCCCACAGGTCAATATTACAGCGTATGTTAAAGGCAATGATGCGGTTTATTCTAATAATGTTGCATTTAAAGTAGGTTATAAGGCTATTGAAGGTCTCAACTTAGAATATATGGGCAGTGGGACTCTTGTAAAATCGGGCGAAACGATTGTATTCTCAGCCGTTATATTTACTACTGACATCAATTCTATTGACCCAAAAACAAAAATAGCACTTAGAAATTCTGTTACTGGATTAAATTTGGTTATTCAAGCCATCGCAATTACAGTTGACTTACAAGGAATTGCAACTTTAAATTATAAAGTCACTGTCGCAGATGCTGAAATCGCTTCATTAAGCATCTATGCTGTTGTGCTTGGCAATGAAACCGTAGAAAGTAATTTGATTACTTTAAATGTGGATTATGGTGCAATGGAAATTAATTCTGGCAATACTATATTGTCAGTTGAGGCAAGTTCATTAACCCCTATTGTAAATTATGAAGTATTATTAACATTTAAAGCAACAATCGCTGAAAGTTATAAGGAAAATATTGATTACAGTACACGCGTAACACTTTTTGTACCCGGAGTTACTTGGATTTCGCCCGCCACCGCATATTCCCCTACACTTAATGAACTATGCAGTGAAACTGGTTATAGAATAAGTGTAAAGTTTGTAAATGAAGGCACATATGAAATTTACAGTAAGGTGGAAACAGTTGAAAGTCCGAGATTATCAATAACAAGCAGACTTGCTACTAATAATATAACACTTACCGTAAGTGGTTCTAAATCGCAATTTATTGGACTTGAAACTGAGGTAATTTTTACAGCCGAAATAGACAGTGGTGATATTGATTTAATTGGTTGGTCAGTAAATAGCGTTGACCAGTTTGTAACTGGGGCAACATTTGCATTTACACCATTAGATGGTGCAAAGGATTATGTTGTAAAGGCATACATTATTACTGACCCTGATATATATGCCGAAGAAACTATTACGGTAAATCCCGAAAAAGCAGTTAAAACGTTCTGGCAATCCATATTATCTATAAACACTCTTATTATATTTGGAGTAATATTCCTTGCGTTTGCTATTGTAATGTCCATAGTATCTAAAAAAACTGGTTCTAATTAAGCATTTATGCCACACTAAAAACAGTGTGGCTGTTTGTTTGCAATTTTAAGACAAACACGCTGTTTTTAACTTGCAAATAATATAGAATAGTGATATTATTTTATATAGTAAAGGTAGGACATTTTTATGTTAGATATTAATTTAATTAGAACTAATCCAGAAAAAATAATAAAAGCACTAGCAAAAAAAGAATATGATGTTAATTTTAATGAATTGTTATCTATGGATAAGCAATATAGAGAACTTAACAAGATTAACGATGATTTAAGAGCAAGGCGCAATAAAGTATCAGAAAGTATACCTTTGCTCAAAAAGAGTGGACAAAATGTGCAATCTATTTATGATGAAATGAAAGTAATAGGTCAGCAAATTTCTGATAATGACATTAAGTTAAAAGAATTTAATGATAAAATTCAATCATTTTTAAATTATCTTCCTAATACACCAGATGAAGATTTATTAGCAGGTGGTAAAGAAAATAATGTTGTAATTAAAGAATTTGGAACCAAACCCAATTTTGATTTTACTATTAAAAATCATACTGAATTATGTGAACTGAATGGAATTATAGATTATAAGCGAGGTTCAAAACTAGCCGGTAGCGGTTACTGGATTTATTGTGATGTCGGTGCTAGGCTTGAATGGGCTATTTTAAATTATTTTATTTCTGAACATCTTAAAGATAACTATAAATTTATGCTTGTTCCGCATATGCTTAGTTATAATTGCGGATACGGGGCTGGTCAATTCCCCAAATTTAGCGATGAAGTATATTGGATTAATGATGATGAAGGCGAATCACAAAAGTTTATGCTTCCCACAGCCGAAACCGCACTTGTAAATTTACACAGCGGTGAAATTCTGTCGGAAAATGAATTACCAAAAAAATATTTTAGTTACACGCCATGCTATCGTAAAGAAGCGGGAAGTTATAGAACAGAAGAACGAGGTATGATTAGAGGTCATCAATTTAATAAAGTTGAAATGGTACAGTATACAACCCCAGAAAATTCTATGAAAGCATTTGAAGAATTAGTTGGAAAGGCTGAAAGTTTAGTTAAAAAACTAGGTCTTCATTTTAGAACGAGTAAACTTGCTGCGGGAGATTGCAGTGCAAGTATGGCAAGAACTTATGACATAGAAGTTTGGATACCAAGTATGAATATTTATAAAGAAGTAAGTTCAGTATCCAATGCAAACGATTATCAAGCACGCCGAACTAATACCAAATATCGAAATTTTGTTACTGGCAAAACTGAATTTGTCCATACGCTTAATGGTTCAGGGCTTGCAACAAGCCGTATTATACCAGCAATTGTAGAACAATATCAGCAGAAAGATGGCTCGATTATTGTGCCAGAAGTACTTGTTCCGTTTTTTGGCGAAAAAGTTATTAATCCTATTAAATAGTTTGTAAAAAACGCTTTATGCGATTTTTAGGATATTTTTATAAAATTCTTAAAATATTACATTAAAGACTTTTACACAATAAATATTGTAATTTTACAATTTATATGATAATATTTAAATAGATTTTAAACGAGGGAAATTTATGGAATTAATTAAAGTTGCTTTTATGTATGACTTTGATGAAACTTTATCGCCAAATTATATGCAGGAATATTCGCTATTTGACACTCTGGGTATGAATAAAGAAGATTTTTGGGCACACTGTAATGACCTTGGTATTAAGCACAACATGGACGGAACTCTTGTTTATATGTACACTATTTTATATTTTGCACATCTTAAACATATCCCGCTGACCTATGACATTATGAAAGAACAAGGTAAATCAGTTCAGTTTTTTAAAGGCATTGATACATATTTTGAGCGAATTAACAAGATTGCTCTTTCAATAGGTATTGAGTTAGAACATTATATTATTTCATCAGGACTTAAAGAAATTATTGAAGGAACTTCAATCGCTAATAAATTTACTCGTATTTTTGCGTCGTCGTTTGCGTATGATGAGAATGGCGAAGCAATATGGCCAGCACAAGCAGTTAATTTTACAACCAAAACCCAGTATGTTTTTAGAATTCGCAAGAATAGATTAGACAATTTGTATAATAAAAATGAAGTTAATGAGTATATAGCAAATAAAAATTTATTATTATCTTACGAAAGAATGATTTATATTGGCGACGGGTTTACTGATGTTCCTTGTATGAAAGTTATTAAAGATAAAGGTGGCATAAGCATTTGTGTTTATGATCCCGAAAAAGATAAAGCAAAATTAGAAGCTGAGCGTATTTTTAATGATAAGCGGGTTAATTATATTGCTCCTGCGGATTATACCAGCAATTCGCGTCTTACCCAAATATTAACAGATATATTGAAAAAAATCGCAGTAGATAATAAATTAAAAAACTATTAAATTTAAACTATCGGAGCGAAAGCGACCAACAATTCTTCACTATTCATTATTCACTCATCACTAAAAAAAAGATTTACATTAGTGTAAATCTTTTATATTTTGTGGCAGGGGAGACGCGACTCGAACACGCAACCAACAGTTTTGGAGACTGCGACTCTACCATTGAGCTACCCCCCTATACCTAGCCATACTATTTTGTATGTTTGACCTATAATTTAGCCTTTATAGTATATATAAATTACTCAATTATGTCAACTATTTAAAAATAAATAAGTTGATTTTTATTGCGTATGCAGTTATAATGTAAGTATTAATAAAAGTTTGAATTAAAAGTATTGTGGAGTAAATATGAAATTAGTAGAAATATATACTGATGGTGCGTGCTCTGGCAATCCGGGTGCTGGCGGTTGGGCAACTGTGCTTATTTATAAAGACAATATAAAAGAAATTAGTGGCTATGAAAAATCAACCACTAATAATCGTATGGAATTATTGGCGGTTATTAAGGCATTGCAGGCTTTAAAAGAACCGTGCAAAATAAAATTGTATACAGATTCAGCATATGTAGTAAATGCAACTATTAATAATTGGACAGAAAAATGGCAAAAAAACAATTGGAAAACCAGTTCAAAAGATAATGTAAAAAATCAAGATTTGTGGGAAACACTAATTGACTTATTAACCGTTTATAATGTGGAATGGATTAAAGTTAAAGGTCATTCTGATAATAAATATAACAATCGCTGTGATGAATTAGCAACAGGAGAAATAAAGAAAAATGCTTGCTGATGCAAGCATTTTTAGTGAAGGGTGAAGAGTGAAGAATGGTTGGTCGCCGTCGCTCCTATTAATAATTATTACTTTATAAACTGTTTTTTTAGTTTATGTCTTTTTTAGCAAATATTGTATATGTAGCAATTATAAATATTAACATTGTTGCTCCGGTTGTAATTGCAGAAGTACTAAATGTCATATCGTGTAGCATAGGAGTAGAGAATATTGAGGTTAATTGAGTTGTATCGGCTATAAATGCTCCGCCGAAATATTTGTAAAAATCAAGGTTATTAAACGGTATATATTTATACCAATTAGAATTTTGCAAGAACATTGAAAGTCCAACACTTACAAAATAGAACATAATTGATATTGTAACCGCAGCAGCATTTGAAGTTAATATAACCGACATTGTTAGTGCTATTAAAGTATAGAATGCTATCTTAATAAATACCGAAGCAGCATATATTGCCATAAGTTCTATTGGAGTGACTATTGTAGCAGTTTGTGCATTAAATACCATAATTATTGGATTTGAAACCATTCCTTGTGTTATTTCGTTACCAATAATAAAGCCACAAATTAGACTGATTGCAATAAATAAAATAACAAACCAAAGAACTGCTAATAGTTTACTTGTCATAATTTTCCAACGTTTGTAAGGGCGCATTGCAAGTAGTTTTATTGTCCCTGCGGATTGTTCCCCTGCAACGGTGGAAGCGCCTAGTGCAATAGCATAAATTATTATTAAAACACTTGCAATTTCAACAGCAAAATAAACAAAATCATAAGTATTTCTAGTGTTGTTACTACTAACCAAAAAACTAAATGGATTCGCATAGTTATATGACATTAAATTGTTATCAAATAAATATTGATATCTCGTGTATTCTTCTTGTACTTCATAAGAGTAATATTCACTAAATGATTCATATTGAATTGCTACAATATCGGTTTTTGTTTTTAATATATCAAGGGTTATTGCATTATCTATAATTCTTTCGATTGTAAGAACTGTTGCACAATACTGCGAAACTAATTCATTCATTTCGGCTTTGTCTGCAAATAAAATACTTGCCGATTTTTCTGTGTTTAATGTTGACATCTGTGTCATTATAGCATCTAGTCGTGTGCGTGCAACTTGAATGTGATCTTCTTGTAAAGAATTAAGTAAAGAAACATCTACTTTAATATTTTCAATACTGTTAATGGCATTTATAATAATATTTGGAGCATTTTCTGCCACAGTCGGGTTGTTGTAATAAGGATAGTCCAAACTTAAATAATTTGCAGTAATTACAGTATTAAACATATTGCTTACTGCTGAATTACTGAAATCACTAGAATCTTTTAGATTTGTTAAATAATAAATAGTGCTGTTTATTGCTTCTGAAAAGCCAACTCGTTGATCGCTATTAATTAATATACCAAGTGGTTGTTGTGTTACTTCGTCATTAAATTGTACTCTTAATGCATCTAACGCATCAATAAGCCTTTGATTATTTATTGATAATGTTGCGGCATTTAAGCCAGCGGCGTGATTTGTGTAATAATCATTAAACAAATAACTTACGCTAGTTGAACCACTTAAATATAAGTCTAATATAAGTTGTTTTGAGTCATCATTATTAATATCACGATAAAAATTTAAATTATCTTCCTCCGCTTCTAACATATTTAAATAATAAGTTGAGGTTGTTAAACCATTTAATGATGTAAATTCTGAATAAATATTACCAACAGTTGCCATTCCTGCAATAGTAACCTTACCACCGTCATCAGAATTCTTTGGTTCAAAAATAAACATAGTTGTGGCTAGTGTAAGTACAAGAATAAAAGTCATTATATATAATGATGGTCTAAGTAACATTTTTTTAATTTCGGCTAGTGTTAATTTTAAAGTTCGCATATTTAAAACTCCTAATATCTATCATCAATAATATTATTTAATATTTGTGCCTGCGGAATGTTTTTTTATCATTTCCAAGAACACTTCTTCAAGTGATTTTGTTTTTTGTAGTATGCCATATATTGATATACCTTTGCTAATTAAAAAAGCAACAATCTTCGGTATACTGCTATCAGGAAGACCTGCAATTATAGTATTATTATCTAGTTCTACGGGAACATTGAATTGATTAATAATAAGTTTGCCAGCATAATTTGGATAATCAACTTTAATTACAATTTTTTGTGATGATTCAATACCCTTACGAATTTCTTCAATAGGATTTATTTTAAGCATAACCCCATTATCTATTATTCCTATTGTATCGCAAAGTTGTTCCATTTCACCTAAAATATGGCTGGATATTAAAATTGCAATATTTTCTTTATGTGCAAGGTCTTTTAAAAATTCGCGCATTTCTTTAATGCCATTAGGGTCTAGTCCGTTTGTGGGTTCATCAAGAATCAATAATTTAGGACTATGCAAAATTGCTTGTGCAATACCTACACGCTGTTTCATACCAAGCGAATATTTACCAACTTTTTCGTTTATACGATTTTCCATACCAACGAGTTTGACTACTTCACGAATACGAGAGCCTTTAATATGAGAATAAAGGCTTGCATAATATTTTAAATTTGTCATTCCCGACATATGCTTGTACATTTCAGGTGTTTCTACAATACCACCAACATTTTTTATTGCTTCTTCAAATTGTGTTTTTATTGATTTTCCACAAATTTTTACAGAACCCTCAGTAATTTTTGATAGACCTGTAATCATTTTGATTGCGGTTGATTTACCAGCACCATTTGCGCCTAAAAATCCGAAAATTTCTCCGGCGCTTACACTAAATGATATATTGTTTACAGCAACTCTGCCATTGCTAAATACTTTTGTTAAGTTTTTAACCTCTAAAACGACCGGCTTTTTCAAGTTTTCTTCCTCCGAAATTAAAATTACATTTCTCATATGTTTATTATGTAATTTGTTAATATATAAAATGCTATTAATAAAATTCTACTTAAATTATTGATTAAAATATTCAATAAGTGAATTAATTATAACACATTAAAATATTAAAGTAAAGATTGTTTTTTAAAAAATGCAAAATGCATATATTTTTTTTGATTTTTAATATAAAAGTCGAAATTTTTCATAAAAATTTGGTTTTTTAAATCAAAAATTACATATTAAATTAAAAGCAAACTAGAAGTGATTTTTCTGGTTGCTGGGAAAAGTGGTTGACATTATATTAGTTTACATTTAATATTGTTATATAAATTAATTGGAGTATCAAATTGATTATTTTAGGTATTGACCCCGGACTTGCAATTGTTGGATTTGGAATAATTGAAAAAAAATTGAATGGTAACATTTGTGTGATTGATTATGGTGTAATTAATACACCAAAAGAAGAAAATACTGCGGTACGAATTGCTATGGTTTATGATGGAATTACGGAACTAATAGAAAAATATAAACCTGATGTAATCGCCTTAGAAGAACTGTTTTATAACAGCAACCAAAAAACAGTAATAAGCGTTGCTGAGGCACGCGGAGCAATATTACTTGCGGGTATTAAAAATTGTGGTAATATGTATGAGTACACTCCACTACAAATTAAGCAAGCGTTAACGGGGCAAGGTAGAGCAGAAAAACAGCAAGTACAGTATATGGTAAAACTTATTTTAAATCTTACAAGTATTCCTAGACCCGATGATGCCGCCGATGCGCTAGCAGTTGCAATCTGCCACTCACAAACAAACAACTTAGTCACTAAAACTTCAAACAGAATTTAATTTTTCTATTTTACGCAAATGCATAATTATACAAATTCAATAAGTTAAGGAGATAAAATGTTTTCATACATATCAGGAAAAATTGCCTCAAAACAAGAAAATTTAGTTATAATTGATGTTGGTGGTATTGGCTACGAAATTACAGTATCTAGCAGTACGCTTTTAGATTTGTCCGCAATCTACGAAGATGTGAAATTATACACCTATTTTCAAATCAAAGAAGATGGTGTTGCGCTTTACGGGTTTTTATCACAACTTGAACGCAGTATGTTTTTGAAACTAATTAATGTTAGTGGTGTCGGTCCTAAAATTGCAATAACTATGCTTTCTAATATTAAGTATACAGACCTCGCTAATGCTATTATTTGTAATGATATAAATTTACTTACAAATACCAAAGGTATAGGCAAAAAAACTGCTGAGCGCATAATTCTTGAATTAAAAGAAAAAATTAATCCACTTGAATTTATAACTGCGGGAAATTTAAATGCTAATGCTACTGCTAACGATAACAATGCTATTACCGAAGCAGTAAATACTCTTACACAACTTGGTATTAATAAACTTGAAGCATTAAGGCTTGCACGTGATGTTGCTAAAAAGGATAGTACCGCCGAAGAAATTATTTTAGAAGTGTTTAAATCAAGCGGAAAATAATTTTATAATTTTAATTTTTTTATTAGCATTTTCGTGATATACTTACTTTAAGATTTAACAATATTACATTGGAGAAAATATGGAAAATTCTAGATTTATTACAAGTACTTTAAGTGAGCCAGATGCGGAAATTGAAAATGTACTTCGCCCTACTAGTATGGGTGAATATATTGGACAAGACAAAATTAAAAGCAGTCTTGAAATCTATATTCAGGCAGCAAAAAATAGAAGTGAATCATTAGATCATGTTCTTTTATATGGTCCTCCCGGATTAGGTAAAACCACACTTGCACATATTATTGCAAACGAGTTAGGCTCACAAATTAAGGTAACTTCTGGACCGGCAATAGAGCACGCAGCCGACCTTGCCGCTATACTTACAAACTTAAATAAAAATGATGTGCTTTTTATTGATGAAATTCACAGACTTAATCATACAGTAGAAGAAATATTGTATCCGGCTATGGAAGACTTTGCGCTTGATTTTATTGTTGGTAAGGGACCATCGGCAAGAAGTATGCGCCTTAAAATACAGTCATTTACTTTAATTGGCGCAACCACTCGTGCTGGTATGCTTACTTCTCCTTTACGCGATAGATTTGGTGTAATTGGTAGGCTTGAACTTTATAGTGCCACAGAATTGTGCAAAATTGTTAATCGTTCTGCTAGAATTTTAAAAATTCAAATTGAACCGGACGCAGCAAACGAAATTGCAAAGCGTAGTCGTGGTACTCCTCGTATTGCTAATAGATTGTTAAAACGAGCAAGAGATTATGCTCAAATAAAAGGTGAAGGGCATATTACTATGGCTCTTGCTGACAGTGCACTTGGTATGATGGAAATTGATAAACTAGGGCTTGACCACATAGACCGTGAACTTTTGAGTACAATAATAGATAAGTTTAAAGGTGGTCCCGTTGGTCTTGATACCCTTGCGGCTGCCACAAATGAAGAATCAACTACAATAGAAGATATTTACGAGCCTTTTTTATTACAATTAGGATTTATTGCCCGAACTCCGCGTGGCAGAATTGCACTTGAAGGAGCATATAAGCATTTGGGATTAGACTACAACATTGCAAAAATGTAGAATGTAAAATTTAAAATATAGGATTGTTGGTCGCTTTGCCCCTAAAACATAATACTAAAATTAAGAGAGGATATAAGTCGCTTTAAATTAAACAAAGCGGAACAAAATAATGGAAACTTTAAAAGACTATTATTACGAATTACCACAAGAATTGATTGCACAGCAACCCGCAATACCACGCGACAGTGCAAGGCTTTTGGTTTATAATATAAAAACAAAAGTAGTTGAACACAAAATTTTTAAAGATGTAATTGAATACTTAAATAAAGGTGATGTGCTAGTAATTAATACAACAAAAGTGTTACCCGCCAGACTTTTTGGCATAAAAATTGAAACTGGTGCAAAAATAGAAATTTTGTTAGAAAGACGACTTGATTTAAAAAATTGGGAAGTGCTTGCTAAACCGGCAAAACGCTTAAAAAATGGTACTATTATAAAATTTAACGATAGATTAAGTTCTGTCGTTACCGGCGATACTGATTTTGGCGGTAAAACCATAGAATTCATATTTAGTGGGATATTTGAAGATGTATTAAATGCAACGGGATTAATTCCACTTCCTCATTATATTACGCAAGAATTAAAAGATAAATCTTCATATCAAACTGTTTATTGTAAACAAGGCACTTCAAGCGCCGCGCCTACTGCTGGTCTTCATTTTACACCCGAGTTATTGCAAACAATAAAAGATAAAGGAATAATTGTTGCGGAAGTATTATTAAATGTAGGGCTAGGTACATTTAGACCAGTAAAGGAAAACGATATTACCAAACATAAAATGCATACAGAATATTGCGAGATTTTACCACAAGTTGCAAAAATTATAAATTTAGCAAAGCAAGAACATAGGCGAATTGTTGCGGTAGGCACGACTTCGGCCAGAACACTAGAATCTATGACAGATAATAATGGCATAGTTCAAAGTGGATTTAAAAATACTGACATATTTATTTATCCGCCATATAATTTTAAATCGGTTGATGCGCTTATTACAAATTTTCACTTGCCTGAATCTACACTTGTTATGCTTGTTAGTGCACTTATCGGTAGAGAAGAAACCCTTAACCTTTATAAAATTGCAGTAGAAGAAAAATATAGATTTTTTAGTTTTGGCGATGCAATGTTTATTATGTAATATTATTCAAAATATTGTATAATTATGCAAAGTAACTATATGAAAAACTCAAAGAAAACAAAAGGTAAAAATAAAAAATGAATTTTAGTTTTGAAATTACAAAAATATGTAAGCAATCGGGTGCGAGAATAGGAAAGTTCACAACTCCTCATGGCATTATAGAAACCCCTGTATTTATGCCCGTAGGAACCCAAGCGACAGTTAAAAGTTTAACTCCCGAAGAAGTTAAAGATTTAGGAGCACAAATTATTCTAAGTAATACCTATCATTTATATTTAAGACCAGGACACGAATTAATTAAAGTGGCAGGTGGACTTCACAAATTTATGAACTGGGATAAGCCTATACTTACCGATAGTGGTGGTTTTCAAGTTTTTTCGTTATCTACACTTAATAAGATAAGGGAAGATGGCGTAGAATTTAGGTCACATATAAGTGGCGAAAAACATTACTTTACACCTGAAAAAGTAGTAGAAATAGAAAATGCGCTTGGAGCCGATATTATTATGGCTTTTGACCAGTGTACAGGACCGGAAGTAGATTATAAAGGAGCAGAAACAGCACTAGTCCGTACAACTCGCTGGCTCAAACGTTGTTATGATGCACACAAAAACGAACAGCAAGCGTTATTTCCAATTATTCAAGGCAACTTTTTTGAGGATTTACGATTAAAAAGTTTAGAGGCCACTTTACCATATATTAAATATGGTGTGGCAATCGGCGGACTTTCGGTCGGTGAGCCAAAATCCGTAATGTATCAAATACTTGATGTTTTAAAACCACATTTACCTCAAAATGTTCCGCACTATTTAATGGGGGTAGGCACTCCTGATTGCATAGTTGAAAGTGTTTACCGAGGCGTTGACATGTTTGACTGTGTGCTTCCAACGCGTATTGCACGAAATGGAACTGCTATGACAAAATTTGGTAGAATAGTTGTGAAAAATGCACAATATAAAGAAGATTTTACCCCCATAGATGAGGGTTGTGGTTGTTATACTTGCCAGCATTACACTAAGGCATATATTAGACATTTATTTAATGTTGATGAAATATTAGGTGCAAGACTTCTTTCGGTCCATAACCTTTATTTTTTAACGCATTTTATGGAAGAAATCAAAGATTCTATAAGAGAAGATAGGTTTTTAGATTTTAGAAATGAGTTTATTAAAAACTACAAAGATAATATGGGCAATTAATATAAAAACTTATATTTTTTGATATTCTCTTGGTGATGTTTTAATTTAATAAAAATACCAAAGTAATAATAAAATCAATACAAATTATTTGCTATTTAAATTTTAAAGTGTTAGACTACGATGTAGATTTATTAAAAGGAGTAAGGTGTTATGTTTAGTTTATTAAATGAAAGTGCAAGTTTTTTTGAAAGTTATGGGCTTATATTAATTCTTTTAGCAGCCCTAATTATAATGTTTATATTTAGTAGTTTTAAAAATCGCGATTTGACCAAACAAAGAATGGAATTTTTAAATACATTAAAAATAGGCGATAAAGTAAAAACTTATAGCGGTTTGTACGGTATCGTAGAGACTATTACTGATACCACAGATGGAAAAGTTGTACTGATCAAATCTGGTAATGGTAAAAAAGTTTCGTATGTTGAAATAGATCTTAATGCTGTTTATGGGTTAGATACAAAGTCTGCTTTAACTAAAAATGAAAATAATGAGAAATCTGCATTAGATGTAGAAGTTTATACGGAAGATATCCCAGCAGAAGTAAAACGTCCTCGTGGCAGACCCCATAAAGTTTTAACAGTTGAAGAACTTGCCGCAAAAGCCACAAAAGTAAAGCGTCCTCGTGGTAGACCTCGCAAAGTGGACACAATCACAAAAGAATAATTTTATAATTGAACTTATAAAAATTTATAAAATCTTAGAAGTTGCAATAATTTTGCGACTTTTTTGTTATATTTTTTAATGCTAGTACATAATAATTTAATAGAAAAACGGAGGAATTATTATGAATGCTACTTCAAAAACACAAAGTATACCTTTAAGTTCAAAAAAAGCATTTGTGCAAGTGCTTAAAGGTGCAGTAATTGGTGTAATAATATCATTAATTTTAGTGTTACTATTTGCATTAATAATTAAACTTACAGATATTTCAGATAGTGTAATTACGCCAATAAATCAAATCATTAAGATTTTAAGTATTTTTATAGGAGTATATTTTGCACTTAAAAATAGTTATTACTCGGGTATGTTTAAAGGTATTTTAGTAGGACTTTTTTATACGGTGCTTTCATTTTTAGTTTTTTCCGCTCTTGATGGCACATTTGTATTAGATACAAGTTTTGTTAATGACCTTTTATTTGGTGGCATTACTGGTGCTATTTCGGGAATAATTTTAGTAAATTTAAAACGTAATTATCGCGTTAACAACTAATTAAAAGGGAAACCACGAGCCGATAAGTAGCGGGCACGCAAATTAAAAAATTTGCTAACCGCCGGGCTCGTGAGTTTCTCTTTTAACCGCATTTTTGATAAAAATGCTAATCTCTTCCTTCATAGGATATCACTCAAAATAAGCAAGTCAGGCAAAAGCCTAAGACTATGCTTATTTTTTCGTTGGGGATTTTTAAACTCGTACTGCACATTTTATATAAACTGCTAAAACACACAGTATATTTTTGCTGTACCTTTGAATAGAAAAGTGGAGTAGCATAAAATTAAAGATTTTTGAGTTATTTGCGTTTAAACTACTTAGCGTGTACTACTTTAATAAGATAAGGTTTAAGTTTTTTATATAAGTTCATAGTAAGGTTATTTCAACGCCTAGGGCGTTTATTTTTTATAAAGGCGCGTATTTTATATTTATTTTTTGGTAAACATTTAGATATGAAAAATTTATAAATTGAAATTAACTATTTAATTGACTATTTATAGATTATCTAATATAATTGTCTGTAATTGTGTTAATTGGAGACGAGAAATAAATGCGTAAAAAATCAATTAGAAAATTTATAGCTATGGCCATTGTGATATTAATTGGACTTTTCCTTGCGGTTGTTCCTTTTGAAATACCTTTCACTTATTATAAATATAATTCATTTGTGGGAGCCATTAAACTAGGAATTGATTTAAAAGGTGGGATTGTGGCTGTATATGAAGCCACAGAACCAGAAAACTCAGATGCAGATTTTGATACAAGTCTAACCGCTACAATCAAAAGACTTTCTGATTTACTTACAAGTGAAGGCTATACCGAAGCCACCGTAGTTGAACAACAAGGTAATAAAATAAGAATTGAAGTGCCAGATGTAGATGATCCATCTGCTATTTTTGAACTTATTGGTACTCCCGCTAAACTAGAAATTAAAAAAGAAGAAAGCGATACTGCCGAAGCCATTATTACCGGCGAGCACATAGAAGATATTCAAGCGTCATACCAAGATGGCGAGTATGGTGTTGTAATACAGTTTACTGATGAAGGCACGACACTGTTTTCGGATTTAACTACCGAAATTGCCGGGTCAAGCCTTTACATTTATATAGGTGGTGAGTTGTATTCTCAGCCAACCGTAAGCGAAGCAATTACAAATGGCGTAACTTTTATTACAGGTGATAATATGAGCACGCTTGCAGGTGCCGAAGAGTTTGCGACAAAATTATTAAGTGGCACATTCTCTGTTGATTTAACACTACTTGATAATTCTGTAATTTCGGCTACGCTAGGTGAAAATGCTCTGCAAAATGGCATAATTGCCGGCATTATTGGCTTTATTATAATTGCAATATTCTTAATATTAGTTTATGGAATGTTTGGTGTTATGGCAGACCTTTCTCTACTCGTTTATGTTGTAATTTTATTGTTTTTCTTACAAGCAGTTCCGCTTGTGCAATTAACTTTACCAGGTATTGCAGGTATTATATTAAGTTTAGGAATGGCAGTAGATGGTAATGTTATTATATTTGAAAGGATTAAAGATGAGTATAAATTAGGAAAAAAAATTCCCGCATCTGTTGCCAGTGGGTTTAAAAAGAGTTTTAGTGCCATATTAGATTCCAATGTTACAACAATTATTGCAGGTGTAGTATTATATGTTTTGGGTACAAGTTCAATTAAAGGATTTGCCATTACGCTACTATTAGGTATTGTAGTATCAATGTTTACTACGCTATTAGTAACTAAAAAGTTCGTAAAATGGTATTTACCTATAAACAGTACAAATCCAAAGCCATTAAAACTGACTAGGGAGGGCAATGTAAATGAGAACGAATAATTTTTTTAGTGGCTTAAAAGCCCGCATTAAGCAATTTTTTAAAAATTTAAAAGAAAGCAAAGAATTACCCGTAAATAAAAATAAAAGATATTTCTTTATTGTATCAAGTGCAATAATATTTATTGGACTTATGATTTTGATTATTTTTGGTTTTAATTTGGGACTTGATTTTACTGGCGGTACTATTATTACCGTTCGTATGGGTGAAGAACTTGAAACAACTTTAATTTATAACCAAAATCTTGCTACCATTGAAGACATTTTAACCGAAAACGGCTTAAAACTGAGCAGTAGCCAAAAACAAGGCGAAGGCACAGATGCGGCTATTGTTATAAAATATCAAGATATTGCAGGCTATACCGATGAAGAAATGAATGCACTAGGTGCAACGGTTAAAGACCAAATAGAAGATGCTTTAAATGCCGAACATAGTGCAGGATTTAGAATTGATGATACTCAGCGTATAGGAGCAACATCTTCTGGTGAATTATTACTATATGCCATGCTTGCGTTGCTCGCCACAATGGTGCTTGTATTAATTTATCTTGCTATAAGATTTGAACTTGTGAGTGGACTAGTTACCTTAATTGTATTAGTACATGATGTGCTTATTATGTCCGCACTTGTACTTGTATTCCAAATTCAAATTAACAGTCCATTTATTGCGGCAATCATAACTATTGCAGGCTATTCAATTAATAATACAATTATTGTTTTTGATAGAATAAGAGAAAATAGAACAAATGAAAAGTATAAAGATTATACACATGCGCGCCTAGCAGATATGTCAGTTAGAGAAATGCTTACGCGTACTTTATACACTTCATTTACAACAATTATTGTTATACTAATCCTTACAATTATTGGTGTATCTGCTATAAGAGAGTTTGCCCTTCCTATTATATTTGGTTTGGTTTCGGGTGTTTATTCTTCTACTTGCATAGCCCCTTCGCTTTGGGCATTAATTATGGATAAACGCGAAGAGCAAAAAAGCAAAAAAGTAAATGCTATTGTAGTTAAACCAGAAATTAAACCAGCAGAATAATAACGCTGTAAATTATAGTAATTAATTTTTAAAACCCGCTATTTTTTAGCGGGCGTATATTTTTAATTAAGATTACAAAGTATAATAAATTTATGTAGATATTTTTGACCAAGCGAACAGTATAAAACAGTTGCTCAAAAAAATTTATAATGCTATAATTTTTCAAATGTTAAAAGGAAAATTTATAGATGTTATTTGTTAAAAGAGAAACCGAGAATATTAGCGATGAACAAATAAAAATGTTAGCACAAAAATATGATATTTCAGAAACAATCGCTAGGCTCATTTATTCACGCGGGGTTAGAGATTTTGAAGGATTTTTGCACCCTAATTTACAAAACTTAAATGACCCGTTTTTGCTAAGCGGAATGGCGGAAACCGTATCAAGATTAAGAATGGCACTCAAAAATGGCGAAACCGTTGTAATTTATGGAGATTATGATACCGATGGTGTATCTGCTTCTGCTATATTATATTTATATTTAAAATCAATCGGGCTACAAAATATACATTGTTACTTACCCAATAGATATGTAGATGGATATGGGCTAACAATGTCAGCCATAGAAAAAATTGCCGAAGATTATATGCCAGACCTAATTATTACAGTAGATTGTGGCATTTCATGTAAAGCCGAAATTGATTATATTCACGAATTGGGAATTGATGTTATTGTTACCGACCACCATGACATTCCCTTACAGTTACCCGATTGTATAACTATAAATGCAAAACTTCCAAACCAAGCCTATCCGTTTAAGCAATTATGCGGTGCTGGCGTTGCGTTAAAAATTGTGCAAGCCATGGGTGGAATGCAAGCGATAAATGAATATATAGATATTGCTGCTATTGCAACAGTTGCGGATATTGTACCATTACTTGATGAAAATCGTATAATTGTACATTTTGGACTTGAAGCGATTAAAAAACATAAGCGAATAGGCATTAAGATGCTTATGAAAGATTTAAAAATAACTAACGAATTAACTGCGACCGATATATCTTTTAAACTTGCTCCAAAAATTAATGCTGCTGGAAGAATGGGGGATTCTACTCCATCGCTTCTTATTTTTATATCGAAAGATGAAGCAGATATTAAACAATCAATAATTGAACTTACCGCACACAACACAAAAAGACAGGAACTATGCAATTTAATTTATACGCAGTGCATTTCCGAAATTGTGGCAGGTAGTATGGCGGATTGCAGAGCAATAGTTTTAAGTAGTAATGAATGGGACAGTGGTATTTTAGGGATAGTTGCCGCTAGACTCACCGATGAATTTAATAGGCCAGTATTTTTGTTTTCGCAGACCGGCGACTCACTAAAAGGCTCATGCAGGAGTATAAATGGCGTAAATATCTATGAAATGCTTTCAAGTTTTAAAGATATTTTAGAAACATTTGGCGGACATACGATGGCGGCAGGGCTTACACTAAAAGTAAAAAATTATGATAAGTTTGTACAAAGTGTAGATGATTATGTTTCAAAAAATTATGGAAATGGATTGTTTATGCCAAGTAAAATTTATGATGACTTGATTAATATTAAAGACATTGATATGGATTTTGTAACTAAATTAGATATTTTAGAACCATTTGGTTGTGAAAATCCAAGACCAATTTTTTGTATAGAATTTGAAAAAGCAAATGTTAGTTTAATGCGTAATTACAATAATCATCTTATTGTGCAAGCCGAAGGTTTTAGTATGGTATATTTTAACGCTTCCAAATATTATTTTACATTAAGTTCTGATTGCAAAAAAACCGCACTAATTGAATTGCAAACAGATATTTACAGAGATAAACAAACTGTAAAAGGTGTAATTAGAGCATTAGATTATTCATCTGTTTTGCCACTTGAACAAAGTAAAGAAATTGCTTATGGCGAATATATAAAACAGTTGCTTTATACTACAAATTCCACCGAAGCAAAATATAAACAATACACTGATACTCAAAACCTAGTAAACGGTTTGATTAAAGATAATCTTTGCGGTACTTTATTTATAGCAAATACTGTGGCAACATTTGAAAAATTTATTTTAAATAATTGGAGTAATCAAATTATTTATAAAGACATGTTTTATTTTACTGCTTCTAATGGATTTAATACATTAATTTTATCACCTGCAACAAATAGCGAACTAGCAATTTTTAAAAATATTGTGCTACTTGATCCTGTGCTTGATGATGGGTATATTAAAGAATTAAATAAGTTTACAGTTGCACAAATTTATGCTCCCGCAGATAGAAAATTTGATAGCGGTATATTTAAAAACGCAAACATAATGCGTGATAAATTTGAAAAATATTTTTACTTTATTAACCGCGGTATTAAAAACAACATTTTTGGAATAAATGAATACGATTGGTTTAATAAGGCTTGTGTAGGACTTAATGAGCAATTAAATTATGTACAGTTTGTAATTTGTCTTTATACGTTTAAAGAACTAGGGATATATAAAATAAAAACCGAAGGCGTATATTCGTTAGGTAAATGTGAAAATGTAAATTCTAGACTAGAAAATTCAAATCTATTTAATATTTTACAATTCTTAACAAAAGTAATATAATACATTTAGGAGCCATAATAAATATGGATTTAAAGGAACTATTTTCCAGTAAATATGCGGATTCTTCAAAATTATTACAGGCATATGCTGACCTAATAAAATATGCCGATCAGCGTAATATTAGAAAAACAGAAATTGTTATTAATAAATTATATAATATGAATATTGATGCAGACAGTCTTATTTCGGCACTGCTTTATTTACCATATCAAAACGGCAGTATAAGTGCTGAATATATTTTAAAAGACTATGGCAAAGAGGTTTTTAGCGTACTTGATGCTTTGTTTAAGTTGTATACAACGGGTTTTAAAAATATTGAAGAAGAGGCCGAAAACATTAGAAAAATGTTCGTTGCTATTGCAAAAGATGTTAGAACAATTCTAATAATTATTTGTTATGTGCTTGCAGATGTTTTAACCATAGATGAGTTTTCGCCTGAAATACAAAAAGCCCGTTGCAAAATGGTACTTGACATATATGCTCCGCTTGCAAGCAGGTTGGGACTTTCTACAATTAAAAGTGAATTAGAAGATACTTGTTTTGCTGTATTAGAACCAAAAATTTCTAAACAAATTTATGATAGTGTAGAATCAAGATACCACGCGCGTGAAAAAGATGTAGAGTTAATAAAAAATAAATTAAAAAATTTAGTAGCCGAACTTCAAATGAAAGCCGAAATTACAGGCAGAAAAAAACATACTTATAGCATTTATAAAAAAATTAGAGATAAGACTCATTCGCTAGATAATATTTATGATATCGTAGCACTGCGTGTTATAGTTAATACCGTGCCCGAATGTTATAGTGTTCTTGGCAAAGTTCATACCGAATTTGTACCTATGCAAGATAGATTTAAGGATTATATTGCGCTTCCTAAACCAAATGGTTATCAATCAATACACACTACTGTAATATTTAATGAACAACCCATAGAAATACAAATTCGCACACTAGAAATGCATCGTGCCGCCGAATATGGTGTTGCAGCACATTGGATGTACAAAGAAAAGCGCACAAAACAAGATACGCTAGATATTAAACTTGGTAGTATACGACAGTTAATGGACGAGCAAAAAGATTTAAGTGCCGAAGAATTTATTGCAAATTTAAAAGTGGATATTTACAGTGGCGAAATTTTTGTCCAAACTCCAAAAGGGAAAGTATTACAATTTCCAGAAGGGGCTACGCCTATTGATTTTGCTTACTATATTCACAGCGATATCGGTAACAAATGTGTAGGTGCAAAAATCAATGGTAAAATGGTACCTATTAATACCAAATTAAAAAGTGGCGATATAATAGAAATTGTTACTTCATCTCTATCTAAGGGACCATCTAGGGACTGGCTAAAACTGGCTAAAACAGAAACCGCACGAGATAAAATTAGAGCGTTTTTTAAGCATGAAATGAAAGATGAAAACATTAAACGCGGTAAAACAATTTTAGAACAAAATGCTAAGGCACAAGGTTATTTACTTTCAAAACTTTTAGATGAAAAATATATCGGACAAATGTTTGAACGCTATTCATTTACAAGTTATGATGATATGTATGCAAGTGTAGGATTTGGTGCTATTTCATCAAACCAAGTTATAAGCAAACTTAAAGCATTATATAAGCAATATATACTTGATTTACAGCCAAAAATAGACACTAAGCAATTACAAAACAATAAAAAGAATGACAGTGGTATTATTATTAAGGATTTAGATGATGTGCTTATTAGATTTGCAGGTTGCTGTTCGCCCATTGCTGGTGATGAAATAATTGGGTTTATTTCACGCGGGAGGGGAGTGTCAATTCATCGCAAAGACTGTGTTAATGTAAAGTATGCAGAACCTGAACGATTAATAGAAGCAGAATGGAAAATAGATGCAAGCACAATATTAACCGCAACATTAAGGATTATAATTCAAGATGATGGGAGAGTGCTTGCCATTGTAGCAAATGAAATTAGCAAAAATAATATTTCAATTGCTTCGTTTGAAGCCAAAAAACTGGATAGAGACCGCGGAATAATAAATGTTGCACTACAAATAAAAGACCAAAATCAATTATTAAATATTACAAATAAAATAAAAGTACTAAAAGGGGTTTATGATGTTTTCCGTTCTTAGAATATATTTTGCCCATTAATTTAAGACAAAAATTGTTGCTTTTAATAATATATTTATGTAGAATAAATTTAAGGGAGTAAAAAATTGAAACTTATCACAAATATACCTGAATCGGAGCATGACCTGCAAGATACAATAAAACTGTTTTACGCTGATATAGAATTCGCCGATAATATTAGAGGCACATTATCTTTATATGTAAAACAAGATGGTAATATTTTGTATATTTCATGTAAGTATTTAAATCTAAAAAGCACCGAGGAAAATAGGACATTTTACATCTATGAAATTAGAGATTTACTGCATTTTAAGCGTGTCATGTTAAGATGTATTAGGATTACTGCTTATTTATGTTTAAAAAAACATACTAAGATATCGATGCCGTGGGGTTCACTGACAGGAGTTAGACCTACAAAACTTGGCAGAGATTTGCTTTCATCGGGTAGCGGGTTTTTAATGCTTGACAAACATAGTTTTGATAAAAACGATATTAACCTTTTACGATTAGATACTCCTAATAACCAAACTTTAAGTTCTTTAAAAGAAATTATGGAAGAAGATTTTTATGTGTCACACAAAAAAGCGGAACTTACTGTTAGAATTATTAAAAACCAAAATAAAGTTTTAGATGATTTTTTGATAAAAAATTACCCCGTAGGCAATCTAATTATTAAAAATAACGAAAAAGCAATTGATTTTTATATAAATATACCTTACTGTACTTCAAAATGTAATTACTGTTCTTTTGTATCATCAGTTATTTCTAAAACAAAACAGACAGTAGCGCCTTATACAAAAGCACTGATAAACGAAATAAGGCATGCAAAAGAACTAATTATTAGCAAAGGTTATAAAGTACGAAGTGTATATATAGGTGGCGGAACTCCCACAGCAATTCCAGATGAAAATTTAGAAGAGATTTTAAAAGAATGTAACTTTGGTGTTTCCGAATTTACGGTAGAGGCGGGCAGACCTGACACTATAACAAAATCTAAACTTGATTTACTAAAAAAATATAATGTAACACGTATTAGCATTAATCCACAATCATTTAAAGATAGTACGCTACTTGCCATTGGGCGTAATCACACTTCGCAAGATATTTTAAATGCTTATAAAATGGCACAACCTTATGGGTTTAATATTAATATGGATTTAATAGCAGGATTTAGTAACGAAAAATTTATAGACTTTAAGCGTACAATTTTAAAAACGCTTGAATTAGCGCCAGATAACATAACTGTACATACACTTTCGGCAAAACGTGGTTCAGACTTAATAGAAGAAAACGGCAAGATGAATATTAATAAAGATATTAATAAAATGCTGGACTATTCATTAAAAGTTTTAATTGAACATGGTTACGAACCGTATTATATATACAGGCAAAAATATATGACAGGAAATCTTGAAAATATTGGATACTCAAAAAAGGGCAAAATGTGCATTTTTAACATTGATAGCATGGAAGAACTTTTTGGAATTATGGCTTGCGGTGCAAACGCAATATCTAAATGTCTTTTTGATGGTGGACAACGAATTGAACGATCTGCAAATCTTAAAGATATAAAAGAATATATTGATAGAATTGAAGAAATGAAAATTCGTAAGGAAAATTTGTTTAAATAAATAAAATAAATTTAAGAAATTTCAAATACTAATTTACAAATTAAATAATATGTGATATTATACCAAAAGTACCTGATACGCAGTTTTGCGGTTTAACTCCGCGCATAACTATGTTTTAGGCGAATATAAAAATTATGGAGGAAAAATTAAATGGAAAAAGCAAAGACACAAGAAATTGTAAAAACTTATGCGCGTAAAGAAGGGGATACAGGTTCTCCGGAAGTGCAAATTGCACTATTGTCGCAGCGCATTACCGATCTTACCGCTCATTTAGATGTTCATAAAAAAGATCAACATTCTAGACGCGGTTTACTTATGCTTGTAAGCCAAAGAAAATCTCTTTTAAAATATCTTGAAAAGAAAGATATTAATAAACAAAGAGAACTTAAAAAATCGCTTGGCATAAGATAAAAGCACAAATTTGAGGCGGATATCGCCTCTTTTTTCAAACTGATTTTACTAATGGAGGTATTATAATGGACTTAGGACGAATATTTGAATCTGATATTGATGGAAAAAAATTAAAAGTAACAATAGGTAAATATTGCGAACAATCAAACGGTTCTTGCATAATTGAATGTGGTGAAACCGTTGTTATGGTTAATGTTGCAATGTCAAAATCTCCACGAGAAGGTGTGGATTTCTTCCCACTTGGCGTAGATTTTGAAGAAAAAATGTATGCTGTCGGTAAAATTCCTGGCGGATTTAAAAAAAGAGAAGGCAGGGCTTCCGATAAGGCTATTTTAACATCTAGACTTATTGATAGACCACTTAGACCTCTTTTCCCTAAAAACTTTTTTAATGATGTAACGGTTACCGCCACTGCTCTTTCGGTAGATAGTAATATTGCTCCGGAGCCTCTTGCTATGTTGGGTTCTTCTATTGCACTTTCAATTTCTAACATTCCATTTGCTGGACCAACCGGTTCGACAGGAGTTGCACTTGTTGGTGATAAATATGTTATTAATCCTGATAATGAACAGCGTGAAAACGCTAGAATGTTTGTTACCGTATCTGGCACCATAGATGCAATTTTAATGGTTGAAGCAGGCGCAAAAGTAGTTACCGAAGCCGAAATGCTTGAAGGTATTATGGTTGCACACGAAGAAATTAAAAAACAGGTTGCGTTCCAAGAAAAAATTGTTAAAATAGTTGGAGTAAAAAAAGCCACTGACCTTCCTTACTATATTATTCCTGACGAATTAGAAGCACAAGTCAGAAAATATGCTGACAAGCTTGTAGATCACACACTTTCTACATTTGACCGCAGAGAAAGAGAAGTCAGAGAAGAAGAAACAAATAAAAATGTTCAAGAACATTTTGCCGAAATTTTTATTGATAAACAAAGAGAAATTGGCGATGTCCTTTACCACATGACCAAAGAAAAAGTTCGTGCCAAAATTACGAAGGACGGTGTTCGTCCTGATGGCAGGGCGCTTACCGAAATTAGACCTATTTGGTGTGAAACGGGTATTCTTCCACGCGTTCACGGTAGTGGAGTGTTTACAAGAGGTATGACTCAGGTTTTAACAACGGCTACACTTGGCACAATAGGTGATGTTCAAAAACTGGAAGGACTTGATGATGAAGAAGCAAAGCGTTATATGCATCACTATAATTTTCCTGGATACAGTACGGGTGAAGCAAAACCACTCAGAAGCCCTGGCAGAAGAGAGATTGGTCACGGAGCATTGGCTGAGCGTGCACTTGAAGCCGTTCTTCCTTCTGAAGAAGAATTTCCGTATGCTATTAGAACAGTTAGTGAAGTTTTAAGTTCAAATGGTTCAACGTCACAAGCAAGCGTTTGTGGTTCAACCCTAGCACTTATGGACGCGGGTGTTCCCATTAAAGCCCCTGTTGCAGGTATTGCAATGGGACTTATTAAAGATGAAAGTTCACATAAAGTTTCAGTGCTTAGCGATATTCAAGGACTTGAAGATTTTTTAGGCGATATGGATTTTAAGGTTGCGGGTACAAAAGATGGTATTACTGCTATTCAAATGGATATTAAAATAAAAGGCATTGATAAAAATATTTTACAAACTGCATTAGAGCAAGCAAGACTTGGAAGATTGTTTATTTTAAATAAAATGCTTGAAGTTTTACCTGCTCCACGCACCGAACTATCAAAATATGCACCAAAGATTATCAGTTTTAATATTGATCCTGATAAAATTAGAGATGTTATTGGTACCGGTGGTAAAGTAATTAATAAGATTATTGAAGATACTGGCGTTAAAATTGATATTAATGATGATGGTAAAGTATTTATTGCTACTCCAGACAGCGATAAGGCAGCATTAGCAAAATCTATTATTTTGGCTATTGTAACCGAGCCTGCTCCTGGCGCACAATTTACTGGTAAAGTGGTTAGAATTATGCAATTTGGCGCATTTGTTCAACTTGCACCCGGAAAAGATGGTATGGTCCATATATCTAAACTTGCTGACCACAGAGTTGAAAAAGTTGAAGATGTTATAAATATTAATGACTCTGTTATTGTAGAAGTAATAAAAGTTGATGAAAAAGGCAGAGTTGATTTAAAACTTGTAAAAAAACTTTAATATATTCCGCCTATTTCAAACTCAGTTTAAATATTAAATTATAAAAAGAACAGTTTAACCGCTGTTTTTTTGCCACATTAGTTTTACAAGCATATTATTTGTATTGCTTTGCATATTTTGTAATAGGTGGAATATGCCCAAGTTAAGTCATAAATTTTTTGTTAACATAATTTCAAATTTAATAATTAGTCTAGTCCTTATTTCTATATTTGCTTTTACATTTGTCGCCGATATTCAAAGTGTAAGCGGAAAAAATGATAATTCGCCAATATTTAGGGGTAATACTGATATTGCAAATGTATCGCTAATGTTTAATGTTTACACTGGCACAGAATATATAGAGCCTATTATGCAGGTGCTAAAAAATAACAATGTAACCGCCACATTTTTTGTTGGTGGAAGCTGGGCTAATTCTAATACGAATACTGTTAAAAGCATTTATGAACAAGGTTTTGAAATAGGTAATCACGGTTATTGGCACAAAGATCATAAAAAATTAAGTGTAGACCGTAATCAAGAAGAAATTTACATTACACATCAGTTAATAAAAGAACTCACAAACTACTCAATGACATTATTTGCACCGCCATCGGGTTCATATAGTGGCGTTACGCTTGATGTTGCTACAAATTTAGGTTACACAACTATTATGTGGAGTAAAGATACTATTGACTGGCGTGATAAAAACCAAGAACTTGTTTATAATAGGGCTACAAAAAATCCTAAAAATGGCGACCTAATTTTAATGCACCCTACTGCGCACACTTTATCGGCACTTGACAGCATTATAAAATTTTATCTTGCGAAAAATTTTAATATAGTTAGTGTAAGTCAAAACATAAATCCTGTTTAATTTTGTTAAATTCTATAATTATATACTATTAGTTTAAAAGTTTAAAATAACTTTAATTTACTTGCACAAATTAATGCTTTATTATATCATATATGTATTAATATTTAATTTAATATTAGCCACAACAAAATAAAGGGGTATTATGAAAAAAGTTAAATTATATGATAACGGTTTAAAATTAGTTGTAGTAGAAAAATCGCAGTTTGAAACCGTGGCGATAGCCGTAAGCATAGAAACCGGAAGTATAAATGAAACTCCTAAAATAAGCGGAATTTCACATTATATAGAACATATGATGTTTAAAGGCACAAAAAAACGCACAGCACAGCAAATTGTTGCAGAACTTGATGCATTAAGTGCAAATGTAAATGCATTTACTTGTGAAACACATACTCTATACCACACAAAATCTTTATCAGAAAGTGCAGAAAAATGTTTAGAAATTTTAAGCGATATGTACTTTAATTCGCAATTTCTTGCCGAAGAACTGGTGCGTGAGCGTGAAGTGATTTTAGAAGAAATTGCACGATATAAAGATATACCCGAAGCGGTATGCGAAGAAGGATTAATTAAAATATTTTATGAAGGGCATCCCGCTTCAAATATTGTAATAGGTTCCAAAGAATCGTTAATGGAAATAACGCGAGATGATATTTTAAAATATGTTAAAGATCGTTATACTGCTCAAAATACCATAATATCTTTTGCGGGCAAAATTAAATTTGAAGATGCGGAAAAATTAGTGCAAAAATATTTTGTGCCAAACTTTTCACATAAAAAAATACCAGTTTTGCCTTTGAATAAAAAAGAAATGCATTTACCTGTTGCGAAATATTTTGGCAAGACAAAAAAAATAGAGCAATCTCATATTGCTATTGCTTACCCAACAGTTAATATTTATAGCAAAGATTTACAAGCGGTTAAAATTTTTAGTTTTATATTTGGTGGCGGTATGAGTTCAAGGCTTTTCCAAGAAATTAGGGAAAAACGCGGACTTGTGTATAGTGTACATTCGCAAAACGATTCCGAAAAATATGGTGGTATTCTTGTTGCACACTTTGCAACTCGTCCTCAAAATGCCGTGAAAGCAATGTGTGCGATTAATGACTTAACTAATGAACTTGTAAAAAACGGTGTTAAAAAAGAGGAGTTTGATTCCGCGGTTTACAATCTAATTAGTTCTATTAAAATGAAACAAGAAGTTACAATTAAACTTGCGACTTCTACCGCGGAAGAACTTGCGGTTTATGGCAAGGTAATTTCACCTAATGCATTAATTAAAAAATACGAAAAAGTTACAATTGCAGATGTTAATAGGGTAGCACGAAAAATATTATTACAAAAAAATATTTGCGTTTCTTTTGTAGGTCCAAAATCATCAGGTAATTTGCTTAAATATTTGGTATAATTACTAATTTAAAAAATATTTTAATTTTAGATTTTGTTTAATTGAAATATTAATGTTAAATATGGTATACTTATGTTGTTAGTGAGGATATTATTTTGAAAAAATATTCATTAAATGGCGTACAAGATAAAGTTGTAAATGATAAAAAATCGGGCTATATTTTAGCCTTGTTTGGCTTTTTAGGATTTCTGTCGCTGGCAATATCATTTTTAGCACCAATAAAGCGCTTGCTAATAGGTACTTTTGGATTGGCCATAATTATAGTTTTTTTTGTAATGCTTTTTATTGGTATTGCACTTACAAAAAATAAAAAATATGCCTTTTCAAAAAAATATCTTGTTTATATTAGTGCTACATTTTTTAGTGTGATTTCGCTTTTACAATTACTATTTACTTCAAATATTATTAATGATGGGTTTGGTGAATTTATTACAAACACTTACAATTCGGCTACACCGGGTGGAGTTGTTATGTCACTTGTAATATACCCTTTTTATAAACTTTTATATGCTATGGGAGCGTATGTGTTCTTTGGTGTTTTGCTTATAATTTGTATTGCACTTGTAGTAGATTATTTTCATTACAGTTCAAAAAAATCTTTTCGCAGTAGCATTCTTAATCCTTATAACGAAAAAGCTGTAAGTGGCGCCAGCGGTAACGCTGAGGGCTACAAAACATATGAAGTTGTATCACAGCGAAACACAGAATTTACGCCAAATAATGTAAACAATAGTTCAACGCTTAGTCAGCAAGTGCAGGCACTTTCGCAAACTAATGCTGTAAACAGCGATGCAAGGAAAAAACTTGGGCTTGATAATAAACCGTACTCACCTTTTGCAAACCGTCAACCTCCTGTAAATTATAATAAAAGTGAAAAAGAAACGGAAAGTTTTTCTAATATGGATTCAAGAGCTAAAAAAGATTTTATTTTAACTCCACCGACTTCTTATGCAAATCCTGATATTAAGCATAGTTACAATGAGGCTGAAAAAGCAACAGAAAATTTAAATACTAGCGCTGGAAATTCGCCTAATTTTGAACATAGAAGAGATAGATTTAACTTATTTGGCAAAACGCCTGATACCCCAGAAAATTATACTGCTGGGCTTTTTAGAAGTAGTGAACCCGATTTTAAAACTTCGGCAATACAAGGTGGAATGGCAAACAGTTTAACACAATCTCAAAACAATAATTTGCAAGAAGCAAATCAGGTTACTGCCGAAAACTCTCAAAATTCGCCATTTGATGTCGTTTTACCAACAAGTTCGCTTGATAGTACCGAAAGGAGTTATGATTCTATTTATGGCGCAAAACTGCCCGATTTGGAACCCACATTTATTGATGGTGTAGTGCCTACAAGGTTTAGAAATAAAAATATATTAAGTAAAACGGATTTACCTTCTAATCTGGAATTAAAAGCACATAAAATATCTAAATATGTAAGGCCGACTTTTGAACTGCTTAACACTATTTCAACAAATCCAGAAGATTTTAGTGAAGACTATGAAGAAAAGGCAAAAACCCTAATGCGTACTCTTGGTGAATTTGGAATACCAGCAAAAGTTATTCAAATTACAAGAGGTCCTGCTGTTACGAGATATGAACTTCAAATGCCAGCCGGCATTCCCGTAAAACGCATTCAGTTACACGCTGATGATATTGCAATGGCGCTTGCTTCGTATGGTGAAATAAGAGTAGAGGCCCCAATTCCCGGAAAAAGCGCAGTAGGGGTAGAAGTGCCTAACGAACACATTGATACCATTGCTTTAAAAGATATATTATATAGTAAAGAATTTATGGATCATAAATCACCATTGGCATTTGGAATAGGTAAAGATATTAGTGACGAAATTAAAATTGGCGATTTACAAAAAATGCCACACTTTTTGGTTGCTGGGGCTACTGGTTCGGGCAAAAGTGTGTGCTTAAATTCTATTATTATAAGTTTCCTATATAAGACTTCGCCAGAAGATTTAAGGCTGATTTTAATTGACCCTAAACGCGTTGAATTTGCGGTTTATAATGGATTGCCACACTTAATGCTTCCACAAGTTATTACCGAATGCGATCAAGCGGTTAATGCGTTTGAATGGGCTATTAAAGAAATGGATAGGCGATATAACCTATTCCAAACTGCCCGCGTAAAAGATATTAAAGAATATAACAATTTGGGTATTGTGGAAAGTGGCGAAGAAGATAAACTTCCGCTTATTGTTATAATTGTTGATGAACTTGCCGATCTAATGCTTATTTCTAAACGTGAAATTGAAAATAAAATTAATAGGCTTGCAGCAAAATCTAGGGCGGCGGGCATTCATCTCATTATTGCAACGCAAAGACCATCTGTTGATATTATTACGGGTACAATTAAGGCGAATTTGCCTACGCGTGCCGCTTTTATGGTTACAAGTTTTGCAGATTCTAAAACAATACTTGACCGTAGCGGTGCAGAAAAATTACTAGGCAGAGGAGATATGCTTTATGCTCCGCAAGACCTTGCTGAGCCGGTTAGAATTCAAGGTGCGTATGTGTCTAACGAAGAAGTAAAAGCAATTGTTGAATTTATTAAGAAAAATAACGAAGGTTATTTTGATGAATCAATAGAAAAAAATATTTTATACAAAGAAAATGCTAATGACTTTGATGGCGAAAATACTAATAACAGTTTTGACTCTATTATGCCGGAAGCATTAAAATTGGTTATAGAAAGTGGGCAAGCCTCAATTTCTATGATACAACGTAGATTTTCGGTAGGTTATGCCAGAGCCGCACGCATTATTGACCAAATGGAGCGTGCAAAATATGTATCGCCATCTGATGGAAGTAAGGCACGCACAGTTTATATTACTATGGAACAATTTAAAGAAAAATATGGCGAGGATATATAAAATTAATGATTACAAAAGAAGAACTGCTATCTAAACAAATAGGCACTATTTCATTAGGGTGTGATAAAAATAGAGTTGATACTGAGCATTTTTTAGCCACCTTAAAACAGGCGGGTTTTTTGTTTTGTGAAAAAGCCGAAGATGCCGAAATCATAATTGTAAACACGTGTGCTTTTATTGAAAGCGCAAGAAAAGAATCAATACAAGTAATATTAGAAATGATACAGCAAAAAGTTATTAATTGCGAAAAACTGATTGTAACAGGTTGTTTAGTTCAAAAGTATTTGGAAGAAATTAAAGAAAATTTTCCAGAAGTTGATGCTTTTATTGCAATTTCTGATTATAATAAAATTACAAAGATTATTTATGAACTTTATAACCTTGAATTTCCGGAAAATGCCATAGAGAGTAAAGAAAATGAAAAACTTGCAAAAAATTATTGTTTTAACCGAATAACAACAACTCCCAGTCATTATGCTTATTTGAAAATTGCCGATGGCTGTAATAATTTATGTAGTTATTGTACTATTCCTAGTATTAGAGGTAGGTTTATTTCAACATCAATAGAAGAACTTATTAATGAAGCAAATGAACTTGTATCTAAGCACGGAGCAAAAGAAATAATTCTCGTTGCACAAGATGTTACGCGTTATGGTGAAGACCTTTATGAAAAAAATATGCTTATTGAGTTAATACATAAACTTTGTGAAATTAAGGATTTAGAACAATTAAGGCTATTATATTGTTATCCCGAAAAAGTAACCGATGAACTTATTGCAGAAATAGGAAGTAATCCAAAACTTTGCAAATATATTGATATTCCTTTGCAACATGTTAGCACGCCAGTACTAAAAAGAATGCACCGCAGAAGTACATATGAAAGTATAATAAGTTTAATAAATAAATTTAAAACTAGTTCAATTTTTATTGCCATACGCACAACTTTTATGGTAGGCTTTCCTGGGGAAACGTATAAAGATTTTAAAGAGTTGCTAAAATTTGTAAAAGAATTCAAACTTAGTAATATAGGAGTGTTTACATATTCGCGTGAAAATGATACGCCATCGGCTTCATTTAAAAAACAAATCCCAAATTTTATTAAGAAATTACGCTATAAACGACTTATGCGAATTCTAGAAAAAATAGCAATAGCAAATAATAGATACTTTACGGGACAAACTTTAAAAGTGGTTTGTGAAGGCACAACTGTTAATGGTTACTATGGGCGTAACGAGTATCAAGCGCCAGATATAGACGGAGTTGTTTATTTTACATCGAATAAACAAATTAGTATTGGGCAAATGTGCGATGTTATGGTTACAGATGCATTAAAATATGATTTAAAGGGAGAAACAATAATATGAAATTAAATTTACCAAACAAAATTACTTTTAGTAGGATATTTTTAACATTAGTTATGATATTCTTCTATTTAACGGACTTTGTGCCTTATGGCAAAATTATTGCGGTTATATTATTTATTATAGCGGCATGCACCGATTTTATTGATGGACATATTGCACGTAAATATAATCTAGTTACTAATTTAGGTAAACTTTTAGACCCGATTGCAGATAAATTACTTGTTATGTCTGCTCTTGTTATGGTTGTAGCCGATGGAACAATCCCTGCTCCATATGGGGCGCTTGCTTGCATTACAATAATTGGTAGAGATTTTATTATAGGTGCATTAAGGCAAGTTGTCGCAGCAAATGGAAAAGTTCTTGCCGCTGATAAATGGGGCAAATATAAAACCGCTTGCTTGGATACTACTATTCCTATGATTATGGCTATTGCATTTAATACCGAGTATAATATTGTGAGCGGAATGTGGCTTGTAGGATTTACAATATTTACATATGCAATTTTTGCCATTGCAATATTTTTGACAATATATTCTGGTGCAAATTATTTAATTAAAAATAAATCAGCATATTTAGAATAATATTTTTTAAAATATTTTTAAATAATAATTATATTAAAATTAATTTACAATTTTTGCTAGCAAAGAAATAATAAAAAATCATACAAATCATTTATGTTTTTTGTGTGTTTATGCTATACTTAATTAGTATTTATATAAAGGAAAAAAGAATATGGAAGATAAAAAGAAAGTATTAGAACAAGCGATTGCACAAATAGAAAAGCAGTTTGGCAAAGGTTCAATTATGAAATTAGGTGATGGCATTCAACAGCCGGTAGAAGTTATTTCTACTGGTTGTCTTACGCTAGATTTTGCATTAGGTATTGGCGGTATTCCACGCGGTAGAGTCATAGAAATTTTTGGACCTGAATCTTCGGGTAAAACAACAGTTTCATTACATATGATTGCGGAAGCACAAAAAATAGGCGGTACTGCCGCATTTATTGATGCAGAACACGCACTTGATCCGATTTATGCAAGGCATTTAGGCGTAAAATTAGAAGAACTTTATATTTCTCAACCAGATACCGGCGAACAAGCACTTGATATTGTTGAAACACTTGTTAGAAGCGGTGCTGTTGATATTGTAGTTATAGACTCTGTTGCTGCACTCACTCCGAAAGCCGAAATTGATGGAGAAATGGGTGATAGTCATATAGGACTTCAAGCAAGACTGATGTCACAGGCACTTCGTAAACTTGCTGGTATTACAAATAAAACCAAAACTTGTGTAGTTTTTATTAACCAGTTAAGAGAAAAAGTTGGCGTTATGTACGGTTCGCCCGAAACAACTCCCGGTGGTAAAGCACTTAAATTTTATTCAAGCATAAGGCTTGATGTAAGAAAAATTGATACCATTAAAGATGGCACAAACTTTATAGGCAACCGAACAAAAGTTAAAATTGTAAAAAATAAACTTGCCCCGCCTTTTAAAATTGCCGAATTTGATATTATTTACGGTAAAGGTATATCAAATGAAGGCTGTATATTAGACCTTGCTATTGAATATGACATTATTAAAAAAAGTGGCTCTTGGTTCTCGTTCAATGATGAAAAGATAGGACAGGGCAAAGAAAATGTTAAAGCGTATTTACTTGCTAATCCAGAAATCATGAAAGATGTAGAAAGCAAAGTTAAAACCACAATGGTTACAAAATCCGCTAGCGGGGACCTAGATATGCCCACCGAAGAATAGTTTTTGTGGTTAAAATGTTTAAAAGTATCCGCTAAATGCGGGTATTTTTTTGTCAAATTAGGACGAAATTAAAAATACAAAAGCGTTTGACTTTTATAGTTAAATCAATTACAATTCTTATGTATAGTAAAATATCTTAATAACATTTTAATATAAAGTAAAAATGTTGGCTTGCAAAAACATTTTTATCAAATTTTAAAATTTGGGAAGATGCGAAATTTAATTTATAATTGTTTTAATAGTAACTTCCGATATTTTATATATAAATAATAATTATTAAAATTTGTAAATAATATTTTTTGAAACATTAAACTAGAATATTTTAATTTTATTTTTAATACGAACATTAGTTCGTAAAAATTGCGTATTTGCAGTTTAATGCAAAAGTGCTTTATGACAAATTTTATATAATGTGAACATTCAAAATTTAAAATAGAGGTAAAAAATCATGTATAACTATTACTTAAGCATTTTAGGCATAAGTGTAGTTGTTCCTATCGTAGTGGGCGTTGTCGCCCTAGCACTTGGTGCTGGTTTAGGTACAATTCTATACAAACAAATGCTTTCAGCAAAACTTGGTAAAGCCAAGGCAACAGCCGTCCATATTATTGAGGAAGCGTTATCCGAGGCAAAAACATTAAAAAAAGAAGCAATTTTTGAAATAAAAGAAGAAACTCATAAAATACGCGAAGAAAACGAAAAAGAAATTAGAGAAAGAAGAAGTGAAGTACAAAGAGTAGAAGATCGTATTACTCAAAAAGAAATTTTTATTAACAAAAAAGAAGAAACATTAGAAAAAAAACAAGACCACATTGATGAGTTAAAGTCTGAATTAGAAAATGAACAAGTCAAAATTGAAGAAATAAAAATTGAATTATCTAAACAACAAAATAAATTTATTGCAGAATTAGAAAATGTATCTAAATTATCTAGGGAAGAGGCAAAAAAAATCCTTATTGATAATATTAGCGAAGAAGCAAAAAGAGATGCAACAACTCTAATTAAAAAAATTGAATCAGATGCAAAAGAAGAAGCAAATAAAAAAGCACAGGAAATTGTTACTCTTGCTATTCAAAAATGTGCAGTTGACCAAACTTCTGAGGTTACTGTGTCTGTTGTCCCACTTCCTAGTGATGAAATGAAAGGCAGGATTATAGGTCGTGAAGGCAGAAATATTAGGGCATTAGAAAGTGCGACTGGGGTAGATTTGATTATTGATGATACCCCCGAAGCAATTACACTTTCAGGTTTTGACCCAGTAAGGCGTGAAATTGCAAGAATTTCGCTTGAAAAATTAATTTTAGATGGCAGAATTCACCCCGCTCGTATTGAAGAAATTGTAGAAAAAGTTAGAAAAGACATAGAAACCGGTATGAAAGAATCGGGCGAGCAAGCGGTTTATGATGCCGAAATTACAGGACTGCACCCTGAATTAATCAAATTATTAGGTAGATTAAAATACCGTACAAGTTATGGGCAAAATGTTCTTAATCACTCGCTTGAAGTTTGCTATCTTGCAGGAATGATGGCTAGTGAAATTGGCGCTGATGTTAAAATTGCAAAACGCGGTGGTATACTCCATGATATAGGCAAGGCTGTTGACCACGAAGTAGAGGGTACACATGTTTCAATAGGTGTTGATCTTGCTACTAAATACAATGAGAACCCTGCGGTAGTTCACTGTATTGCAGCGCATCATGGCGAT
>Ga0172381_10000546_pt1 | contig 45393 bp, 46 predicted proteins | sample Leawel6488metaG_FD_119754 | JGI IMG/M metagenome (GOLD analysis project Ga0172381, IMG submission 119754) | Leachate microbial communities from a municipal landfill in Southern Ontario, Canada - Leachate well 64-88 metaG | ecosystem: Engineered > Solid waste > Landfill > Unclassified | place... | reverse complement strand
TAAACTGAAAGATTTTTAAATGATTTAGCCCCAAACAGGTTCCGACGCGTATGTATACGCTAGGTGGTTCTGTTTGGGGCTAAAGCGTTAAAAAGATTCAGTTTAAACGGTGCCTAGTTCCGCTTTTCCGGTAGGAAAGCGGAATAAAATTTACCTAAATAATTCAAGTACATAATTACTGTCTTTTAGTAATTTGCGGTGGGATTTATAGTCCGGAATTAGTGCTTGAATCACTTCCCAAAATGCACCAGAGTGATTCATTTCTACTAGGTGCGTGATTTCGTGTACCACGATATAATCAATTATATTGTGTGGAAGCATTACTGTACGCCAATTAAACGCTAAATTACGCTTACTATCGCAAGTCCCCCATTTACACTTAGAATTTATTAACTTAACAGAATTACACTTTAAATTCGTAATTTGAAGGAAATATTCCACACGATTAACGAGTACTTTTTCTGCCTGCATTTTATACCACTTTATAAGCAGTTTTTTAACTTTTTCTATTTTTGTATTAAGCGGAATACTAATACATTCACCGTTTAACTCTACTAGTTTTATATTTTCTACAAATTGCGGTTTATATAGTGTGCCCAAATATAGTAATTCTGAGTAAGAAAGTATATCGTTATGTAAAGAACGTGCATTTAATATCATATTTTGCTTACTATCAATCCAGTTTTGTTTCTTTCTAATAAAATCTAATATGGTTTCCTCCGACATATTTATCGGTGCTTTTATTAAAAGCCTGCCTTGTTTATCTATTGTAAGTGTCAATAATTTTCTGTTATTTCTAATAATATTATTGGTATTTATCATATCAATTTCCTTTATAAAACACTATCATAATTTAATATACTTGTAAAGTTATTTTTAAGTTTATGCGAAAAAACGCATAGTATTATACTAAATATAGTACTGTTTTATAGTATTTTAATATATAAATCACACAACAAGTAGTATTTTTATTGACATTATTTGTTTTTTTTTATATTATTGTATATATAGTACAGAGGTGAATGTTATGGAATTTAATGGCGACCTATTAAAAGGACATATTAGTACAGTAATTTTAAAATCTCTTTTAGATGGAGATAAATATGGTTATGAAATTGCTAAAATAATAGAAAGCAATAGTCAAGGCAAATTTGTTATTAAACAGCCCACATTATACAGCACGCTAAAACGCCTACAATCTCAGGGGTTAATATCATCTTACTGGCTTGATAGTGAAATTGGTGGTCGTAGGCATTATTACAAACTCACCGAACAGGGTTCTAAACAAATAGAAAGCAGTAAAGATGAATGGAATGCATCTAGGCTTGTTATAGATTCAATGGTTACCGATACTCCGCTTTCAAATTTAGAAGGAATAAATGAAATTGCAGAGGAATTACCTATTCAAAAGCCGATAGTTAATGCTAACCAACCGAAAAATGAAGTTAACGAAGCAAAAGAAATAAAAACTGACAATGAAATTTCAACCACCCCACCTTCATCGCTTTTTGAATTTGCCGAAATCATTAAAGCCGAACAAGACTCAAAAGAAATACTTGAAGGAAAGCAAAAACTTAAAGCAGGAAAAGAGTGGACAACCGTAATCGAAGAAAACACGGCAAATTTAAAAGAAATTGAATTACGCAAGTCAACACAAATTCATTATACAGAGCCTGACATAAAAAAGCCCACATCAACGGCTAATAATAAAAGTTATTTTGAAAAACAACATTCTATTTCTTCTGGCGATTTTAAATTTAATATTTCAAGTCCTGTTCAAAGTGAAGAATTTGTAGGCGATTTTACATTTGATGATAAAGTTATTTCTGAAAATTCAAGTAAAGAAGAAAATATTATAAAAGAAGATTTAAATTTTGAAGAATTTAAAGATGTTTTAAAGCAGGAAAATACTATTTTTCAACCGATAAATGAAATGGCCGAAAATAATAAACTTGCCCCTAATTCTACTCCAACAAAATTTGAAAACACACCCAATAATAGTTTTGCAAATATTAATGTAAAGCAAGAAACTTTAATTCCCAAATCATATTACCCTATCAAATCATTTAATTATCCAGATGATTATGGCAAAGCAAAAAATATTAAAGCGCAAGTTAATAATGAAACTATAAAAGATAATTTAATTAAAAAAGATGAGGATTTACCGGAAACTGTTAATGAAATAGATTACAAAGGCATTTTAGGCGATTTATACGCACCTATTGACTTCAAATTATCAGATAAAGTACTGGTAAAATCTAATGTTAAAGAACAGTACGAAGAAAATAAATCATCAGAAGATGTAAATTTACAAGAAGATAGACAAGACAGTAAGATTGAAGAATTAGCAAAACCGAAACCAAAACCAATGTTTGATGCCACAATCAAAGAATATTTTTCTACATCAAAAAAACAATCCGCTCAAACAGATGAAAATGCAGAAAAAGCCGATAAGATTACAAAAAAATCGAACATTAAATTTAATTCATACAACAAAAAAACTGATTCAGAGTTTAGTTATAATTATGTACTACAAAACAAACTTAAATTTGTACAAAGCATTATAATGTTTGTAATAATGATGCTAACAATTGCCGGAAGTTATATCTTGCTTGACTATTATGATATGCTGGCACAAAATTCAAATACATTATTTATATTAGCAGTTTTATTTGTTTGTTTTCTGCCCTTTTTAAGTCTTATTGCTTATCTTGCAAATCCAGACAAAAAAACAAGCACAAATTTTAATCTTTCACTAAATTTGTTTGTTAAAATTATTGCTACACTTGCTACACTTGTATTTATATACGCATTTAATTTGTTTTTAGGAATGACCGATTTAAATCAAGTAGAATTTTATGCAAATTGGCTTGTTCCATCACTACTTTCAAGTTCTTACATAATAAGCACTTTTGTATATGCATTGTTAGTTAAGTCAAAAAAATATAGTCTATAAGAAAAATGCCACTGTTAGTGGCATTTTTAGTGAAGAATGAAGAGTGTATGGTCGCTTTGCTTCAATTAATAATACAAAATAAAACTTTTATTCGGTTCTAAGTGCGTTTACCGGGTCTTTTTTTGAAGCAACTTTTGCCGGTATTAACCCTGCAATGAGTGTAAGGCAAATGCTAATAATTATCAATCCAAATGCATAATAAATTGGCAAACTTGCCGTAAATTCTAATCCTGTATTCAAAGATGATATCAGTGCATTTATTGGAATTATTAGTAGTAATGAAGCCAATATTCCAATACCACCTGCTAATAACCCAACAATAAATGTTTCAGCATTAAACAGTCTTGCAATATCTTTTTTACGTGCTCCTAAACTCCTTAGAATGCCAATTTCGTGTGTGCGTTCAATTACAGAAATATAAGTTATAATTCCAATCATAATTGATGATACAAAAAGCGAAATCGCAGTAAAGGCAATGAGCACATAAGTTATTGTATTGACAATAGAAGTAAGAGTTTTTGCAAATTCTTCTTGATAATCAACATAAATAATTTGGTTGGCTTCTGCTTTGTCAGTGTTATAAGCGTTTAAATAATAAATGATTTCTTCGCGTTCATTGACACCTAATGGATATATGCTAATTGAATCCGGAATAAGAATTGCACCAAACTGTTTTAATCGCACAGTGTATGAATCTTCATTAATAGATTGACCGCTAAGCAAATCAATGTTCGGCGATGCGGTTTGTGCAAGTGCAATTTCCGAATTTTGAGATTGTTCAAAAATATAAGTTTTTAGAGCCCCCGTGTATGCAATTCCCTTTCCTAAAAAACCATTGGAATTTGAAGATGGTCTAATAATTCCGCTTATTTCAAGTGTGTTTGTTGCATTTGTATATAAGTTTTGAATATTATTAATGTGGTACAAGCCATCTTCTTCATAATAATAATCATCATTGTTTATAAGTTTAATTTGCCTATATAAAATATCAGCGAAATTTAAATTTTCGCCTTCTGTGTAATCAATGCCAAGTGCTAAAAGAATGTAAGAACCTATCATATTGTATTCATCTACAACCATAACAATTTGATTTGAATTTTCGGGCATATGCCCAGAAATTAAATCATAATTATCTTCTATAAATTCACTGTTACTTGATAATTCATGCCAACCAATGCTACTTGAATTTATTGTAATCGCCGTACCCGCATCTGCAAGAGTAATTAAGTTTGCATTTATTGAATGTGAATATATAATTGATGAACATAAATTTGTTTCGATTGCATTAAGATAATCAATATATTCATCAGTAATAATGTTTTCGTGGAAACTTAATCCACCACTTAAATCGGAGTCTACAATAATTATATCTTCATCTGGAAATTCTGTTTTATTCTGCCCAGAATTAAAGCCTATTGTTCCATCAATTGAAAAAACCGAAGATGAAATATAAATTGAATTACTTGTAAAAACATCGCCCATTGCTGTATTTATCGCACTAGTAAAGCCTGTTGATATTGCAAGTATTAAAGCAATACCAATAATGCCAATACTGCCTGCAAATGAAGTAATAATTGTTCGCCCCTTTTTAGTGAGTAAATTTTTTAAACTTAATTTTAATGACGAGCCAAATGACATTGAAGTTTTCGGTAATTTTATTTCCTTAATTTTTTTGACTTTTTTTTGGACGGTATTTTTTTGCAAACTGTTTTCATTTTTAGTATTATTCAAATTTTCGTTAGGCGTAACAAGTTTTGGTGGATTGCTATCTGAAATTATTTTACCGTCTAACATTTTTACAACGCGCGTACTATATTTTTCGGCTAATTCTGCATTATGAGTAACCATTATCACGAGTTTCTCGTTAGATATCTCTTTTAATTTGTCTATTATTTGTACACTTGTTTCGCTATCTAATGCTCCGGTTGGTTCATCTGCAAGTATAATGTCGGGGTCATTAACCATTGCTCTTGCAATTGCAACTCGTTGCATTTGTCCGCCCGATAATTGATTTGGTTTTTTGTATAATTGATTGCTAAGTCCCATTTTATTTAATGCTATTATTGCACGCTGTTTGCGCGCGGTGGCAGAAATTCCAGCAAGTCTTAAAGCAATTTCTACATTTTCAAGCACTGTTTGATGTCCTATTAAATTATATGTTTGAAAAACAAAGCCCACGGAATTATTGCGATAGGAGTCCCAGTTTGAATCTTTAAAATCTTTTGTTGACTTACCGTTAACAATTACATCACCCGAAGTGTAATGGTCTAGTCCGCCGATAATATTTAGGAGTGTTGTTTTGCCACAGCCTGATGGACCAAGCACGCAAACAAATTCGCTTTTAGCAAAATTCAAATTTACATCTTTAAGTGCCAAAATTTTCAAATCGCCCGCTTTATATTCTTTTATAATGTTTTTTAATTCAATCATTTTATATCTCCACTTTTATAAATAAACATATAATACAATTTACATCAATTAATAATTTTAGGCAAGCATAAGAATAATAATACTAAAAAAGCAGGGTGCAATTTTTGCAACCTGCTTTTTAATTTATTTTGTTGAATTACTCATCAGAGTTTTCTGTTTTATCTTCGGTTTCTTTTTCTTTATCTAAGTTTTCTGTTGGTTCTGATTCTATATTAGTACCACTTGAACCTGATTTAACAACTATACCAAGCACAATTAGCACTCCGCAAAGTGCATCTACAATATAAGTTATATTTGCTTCATCAAATTCAAAACCAAATGCACTGCCTAGACTTTGTAAAAAAATTATTATAGCACCAGTTACAGCCATTATAAAGCCATAACTTTTAAATTTTTCTTTAAAATTAAGCACTTAATTCACCTCTCTTTTCAAAGATAGAAGATTTGATTAAACCAACATCTTCTTTAATATCATATACTACACATAAACTTTTGTTTAATTGCTGTATTGTTTCTTGATACTTTTTTTCGCGTGTTTTGCTGTCTTTTAGTTGATACACAAGTAAACATAAAAATAGCACCGCCCAAATACCGTTATTAATTGCAAGATCTAATGCTTTTTCCCACATTTATTCACTCCTTTCGCCTAGCAAATTAAAAAGTTCAAAATAATATTTGCCGAGTTGTTCTTTTAAAAGTTGATTAGATTCTAATTCCGCCAAGGCTTGATCCTTTGGTAGATTATTAAAATATGTTAATGCAAGATTATATTTTTCGGCTGCAATCGCATCAGCCGAAGGTAGACTGCCATATTTGTTTTGGTATTCTGCAAGTGCCAATTGGCGTTCCCACTCCTCTTGATAACTATTTCTTTCCGATTCACTAATCTTTTGAGCATATTCCGCTTCTTTTTCGGCTATTTCATTATTATACTTGATAACTTCGGCCTCTTTTTCTTCTTGTTCTGCTTCTAAATTGGCTATTTTTTCACTTAATTTTATCGCATATGTAATATTGAAATTGTTTAAAGAATTTTGTTTCTTTATTTCTAAATTCGCTATGCTATTTTCAATATTTTTTAACGCACTGCTTAATTCATCACTAATTTTTTGATACTCATTAATTTCATTATTTGTGAAAGCCGCTAGTTGATTGATAACAATTGATGAACGGGCTAGCCCGCGTTTTAACGCATCTTTTTCAGTGCTGTCTTTTGCCTTTGCATATACAGAAGCGGTTTCAGTTTTTTCTTCATCAGCGGAACTTATTAAGCCTGCTTTACTGTTAAGTAAATTTTCTTTTTCCGTTTCTGTTTCTTCTTCAATATTTGATACTGAATTTTGTTTATAATCTGAAAGCGAGTTTTCTGCTTGCTGAGTAATTTCTTCTTCTGTTGGTTCTGTATAACTCATTTTTTCTAAACCTAGCGTAGTGGCTATGTCATTTGAATTACCGCTTGTTATTTTAGACAGTGAACCGTATGAAGAATCAATAGTACTAAATGAATTAATAAGTTCATCAACGGTAGTTGGTGCTTTTTCAGTAGTACCCGTGCTACTACTGGTTATTACTTTTTCATCTTCGTCATCTTCAATTTTGATTATTTCGGGTGAAATTTTAAATTGGTACATTATATTACCTCCGGTTTTATAATAATCTTTGTGCTTTTCGCTTGCTACGAAATAGCGTATTTCTTTTTTATTAAGTATTTGCGACATAAGTAACCGCCCTATTAATTACGTAAAAGTTGCCTTCTGTGCATTTTATAATTGCATCATAAAATCCTAAATTTTCGGTACTTGTAATCACGGGACTTGTTCCTGAGATATCAATATTTTTTTGTAGCACACCATCTTCTGTTGCCATAATTACCTCTATATTGGTTGCGCTTGTAAACCGTGCATTTACTCGCGAACCGTATCCTATATCGGTATAGTTTGAAGGTATTGTAAAGTCATAACCCGTTCTTGGAATAGTGCAAGATATTACAAGTTTATTTTGCAAATCAGAATTAGTAAATATAAACGCGACCTTATCGGTTGGTTCACGCACACTGGTCACTTTAATATAATCTTCGTAAGGTATATCAAGGGTTTGTATTTCTCCAAATGAAGTCATAGAAAAATGTCTGTAATAAACATGCTCGGCTGTACTTGAAACATACACTATAACCGCATTTCTGTTTATATTATAAGTTCCTTCGAATGCGCCTATTTTAGCCCCTGATACTGCTGAGTTAGTTGATCCCTGCGTTGTGCCATCATATGAGAAAAATGAGGCAAATCCGATGTTTGTGATATATGTTACAAACATTGTAGAAGTAGAAAAAGTATCCGTACTAGAATCATAAATTGGAAAATATTTCGGCACCACATCAATAACATTATCAATAAGTCTTGTAGCATAAGCAGGTAAATAAAAACTTTCAACTGGTGATAAATACGAATTAATCGCCTTATGTGTAATCCAAGTTGCACCAAATTTTATACCATTACTACAAACTGCAAATTTAAAGCAGTCAGAAATAGCAAACAAGTCATAGCCACATACGCAAATATCATAAGATGCAATATTTTGTTGAATAGTAATATAACCATATATGGTTTTAATTTTTATCTTATTAACGCCCGCAACCACTGGCACAAGTACGCTTGTATTTAAATCCTGCGATACGGAAGTCGTTTTGTAAAGTCGTCGTTCATATTCTATATTGTTAAAACATGGAATAACAGCAATATGTCCTGTACCTCCCGAATAAATGCAAATACTTACATGTATTTCAGCGTAGCCTGCGCTTGCGGAAATAAATGAATATTCAGGCGTGCTAAATGGGTCGGAATAAGAAAACTGCTTATCTACATAACCACCAAATTTAATACAAGTTTGTCTTTTAGTCAACAATTCATCGGTGGCTCTAATTTTGCTACCATAATATGATAATTGGCGACTCAAATCCTCAGTTCTTAGATACGCTAATTTACCATAATCGCTACCAGAATTTACACTATCCATTAGCCACCTCCTTATTTAATATCCATAATTATATGTGCGTTAGATATGTAAGCAAGTGAACCAGTACATTCAAATTCTATTTTAAATAAACTTCCTTTAATATTGGTTCGTATTTTGGTAACGGAATTTTTACCTATTACATTGAATGTCTTGGCATCAGTATCGGTTGTAATTGTTATACTGCAATCAGTTTTAGCCAAAATATGAATTTCTCTCACAATTTTTATGTGTTCGGGGTATCCTAAATCTGAAAACGGAGAAATCCAGCGTTTAACCGTATCTGTTCCGAAGAATGTACCTGAGTCATCAAGTTGTCCAAGCCTTGTTGCATATTGATCTCTAAAACACACTGCAAGCCTACTGGCACTGTCATCTTGAATTGAACACATTGTAAAAATGTCTATACCTCTAATTATTGTATATGTATTTTCATCAATATCAAATTCAATAAGCGAATTGTTGTAATAGCCACTTGTTTGTTCGCAACCAATCACTTTTCCGTCGCCGTATTCAAGATAGCATGCAAGATAATATTTGCCATTATGGTAAGCGCCAAATGATTTTTCATTTTTTGTACTTATAAAAAAATTTTCCAATCCGGTATTTATTTTTTTAGTCGTAAGTCCATTAAATGAATAAAGTCCGTCCTGTGCAAAAAACATTATTCTGTCGCCACACACGCAAGCAGTTTTATCAAATATTTTTCCGCTTGTAACAAATAACTGCGTTACGGCAAAATCTGTTTGTTCGGCATAAGCGGTAATTCTGGCAATACCAAAGTCTCTAATTACATAAACATAATCCAAAAAACTGATTACTTTATTTAACGGACCAGCCTCATCTAACATTTGAATAAAACCACCCTCATTAAGCGATTCTGTCCAATTTTCAGGATTTAGGTCATCACTAAATTTAACAGTATTACGTTGAGAATCCGCAAGCGTTCCCCAGATGCGTTCGTAATGAACACACATAGAACTTAGTGCGGGCGCACCAACTAACAAATACGGATATATCCAACCTTTCCAAATATGCATTCCGCTTGATGGAGAAGTAAAAATTAATGAATCAATACCACCTACGCGAAAATTTACTACGGTAGGACATTCATCAAAGTCTGCTATATAAGGAAGTTGCACAAGTTCCGGATTTATGCTAAAAAGGCGCGTATAATAAAAATGCTTGTCGTTTGCGTAAACTATTAAATAATGAATGCGTTCATAGTCCCCAGCGTCATCAACAAATCTATATATCCACGCTGCTACAATATTTACTGAACCGGGCATTATCATCGTTCGGACAGGAAGGCTACTAGTAGATGTTGTTGGTATTGTTAAATCAGAAAAACCAGGCGCTTCTTTTAATGCTCCGCTTGTGTGGTTAAAATTGTAAGAACACTTAGCGTATTTAAACGGAGTAATATTTTGATCTATTGAAGTTTCCACTCCGCCGGCGAAATTTGTTATAGCAAGTTTTATGCGACTGTTAGTTTTTAAATTTAAAACCTTCGTATACAACACTATAACCACCTCCTAGGCGGAATTTTAACTTCTCGTTTTTTATGATAAATCGCTAATACGCAGTCTTTAAATCGCTTATCCCAAATATTAGCCTCATCATATGCACCAGTAATCATACAGTATTCTGTGGCAACTCCATATGCAAAAGTGCGCGGTGTCATTTTACCGCAAAAATCTAATAAATCATCTGTTGCGTTAGTCGGAAAATCTGGTAGATAACAATATTTAACGGTAATATTAGTAGTGCTAAGGTCATTTAACATACATTCAACATAGGTTGGATATACTTTAAAATTTATTTTAGCATTTTCATTTGTTATGCTAATAATATCAATAACGCGCTTAGTTAGGTTACTTATATTAAATTGTTTATCTGTGCATACTATTTGTTCGCTATAAACTAATGGTAATAAATCAGTAGCAATTTGACTGTAAACATAACTTACGCATTTAACAAGTGCTGAATAAATTTTTAATGTATTTGTTGTATGCTCGCCCTCAGGATTTAATAAGTACTCATTAATATCTTCTAATTCTAGATATGAAGCCGCAAGTTCTATAATATTATTTGTGGTCATAATTTTTTCTCCTAAAATTTAATTTAACGCCGAGAAATCAACATTTTCGTGCTTATCATCTGCATATTTAAGATAATCTTTAAGTTTAATTTCGGCTTCGGCGGTTGCATAAGACAAAGCATTTTGCTGTAAGCGTTCATTTGTTAATTCAATTTCTTTTGTTAACTCTTTTGCTCGTTCCCGCCGTGTCGTGCGTAAATAGCAAATTGTACGTGCATCAAGCGTATCATATGGTATAACGGTGGCCAGCGTATTGTTGCCTTGTCCAGAATTATGAACTTCAAATCGCCGTTTAGTAGTGTTAAACATTATATAATAACATTCATCAATTTCTTTTATGCGTGATGCAATATCTAATACATCATCATTAATTTGTATTAAACCCATATTTCTCCCATATACTCTTTGTAGTGTATTTCATTAATGCAGTACACAATATATTGTTCGGGACAACTGTCCCGAACAATAATAACCTACACAATATAAATTTTAAACCTCTGTAATATCATATAGCATTGCTTGACCACTTGGTTTATCGCAAATTAAGTCAGCGTATTTTACAAGCGTTGCAGTGTAAGTTGCCTTGCCTGCATTTTGTTTAATTACTCTGCCATCTTCGCCTTCAAGCCATTTCCAATCACAAAGTTGATGTAAAGTGAATTCCTTGGTATTTAATAGATATAAGGTGCCAGAAGGCACAAATCTATCAGATACAAGTGGAATTCCACTATATGAAAGGGCTTTATAACCACCTTCAAGATTCATAATGTCTACATTGCGTTTATAAGTATTCAAGTATTCTTGATATGCTCGTTTTACGCCTGCGGAACATACTATAAAGTCTACTGTACTTCCTGCAACCTCATCAAGATAGTCAATTGCAGTTTGTATTGATATATCACTTAATTCAGTAGCACTTGTCATATCCACGCTATATGGATTCATCCAGGCTTGCACTGTACGGTCTACTCCGTAAAGCGTTGTTACATCTTCATCAAATATTGCACCAAGACCTGTTAATTCAAGTCCGCGTGAATTTTGTACCGACATTGTTAATGTGCCTGTAACCTCTGCTAGTGTAAATGTTTTGTCGATTTTTACGGTACTCAATTTACGATCAATAGTTGTAATTCTGGCACCTGTAAGTCCAGCAACTGCACTTGAACCAGCATAAATATCTATAACCATTCCTTCCATAATATTGCGTACAGAATCTACGGTTAATGTTTGAGTGGTATCATCTGAATCACTAATTGTTGCTATGATACCTGAACCATTGCCATAAAGCATACGACCAAAGTTAAAACTACTTGCTTTAACCAGCCCTTCCATTTCTGCATTCAAAAGATTAACGAATGCACCTGCATTATTTGCTGATGCTCGTATCGCTTTGTCAGAAATTTCTATTGTACCATAAAGGTTTTTAAGCGATGATACAAACTGAACATAATTATTTGCTGCGGCAGATGGTAAATCGCCATCTTCTGTTCCTGCACCAATACCACCATTTAAGCCATATGGAGCAAGTTTTCTTACTTCTTTTCCCCACACATCTGCTGTGCTTTGTTTAATTTTGCCAAGCAGTGGATTTATGTTTGTATTTAACTGATTGCTAACCACGCCTAGATATACGGTTTTTAAGGCGTTTTCCGCGTTTGTTAATGTTACCATATTTTCTCCTATTATAATATTTTAACTTTTGAGCATTGCTTCCGCCAGATATGCTGCTTCTTTAAAGTTTTTTGGCTTGTTAGTTTTTGATTGTATCAAACCTGAACCCAAAGATTTAACAATTAGAGGCGGGGACTTCTGCTCTGAAACTTGTTGTAGATAATCCATTAAAACCTTTTGCCTTATATTTTCGTTTGTAAGTATGTATTTATTTACAAACTCTTCATCGTTACAAATCGCCGACGGCTCTTTATAATGCATACTAAGCACTTTTGCCCACGCTAATTCTAAGGGATTAGAACTTTCCGCTACTATTTTATCTTTAAGTATTAGTGTGGAAATGTCTTTTGCATAATTTTTTGCTTCGGGGTTTTTTATTATAAAATCATCTACAATTTCTTGCCAATCCTCAGTGGCATATTTCATTTGCGGTACTTCACTTGTTTTTGCTACAATATCGGTTTCAATTATGCTATTAGACTGAGGCTTTAAAATCCCATCGTTATTAGCATTTTCATTATTATTAACTAAACCGAAATTAGCAACATTGGCTACATTTTCAGTACTTGTGCAAACAGATTTTTGCAATTCACTGAGTTTTTGACACTTGCGTGTAAATTCAGATTGAAGGTTGTTATAAGCATTCAATAAATCTTGCACGCTTTTAAATTTCCCTATTTCGGAGCCCTCTAATATAGATTGTCCGCCTTTACTTTCTTCCGCATCTGCGGTATGCGTATCTATACTTTGTGGTTGTTCCAAAGGCTCAGTATCCGCTGTACTAACGGGTGTGCCCTCATAATTTTTTTCTTCCATATTACCTAATACTCCTATTTTTTTGCTTTAATATTACCTAGTGGCAAAGCATTTTCTTGCGCTAACATAAATTGCTTTATTTGTTTATGTGCACGAATATGTTGTAACATATTTTCACGCAATTTTTCATTATGTTTAACTGCTTTTTCATATTCCGCCCCAAGCATAAATGCGGTATGTTCATCAATATGCAAATCGTGATTATCAATTTCCTCTGGTTGAAAATATTCCTTATCTGTTAAAAACTGCAAATTTTCTTTTTTGGCACGCTTTATATGCAAATTATATAGGTCCTGTGAATTATCCCACAAGCCAAATCCCATTAATTCTAATGCTTTAATTCGCATAGTATTAGATAATTTACCGTTTTCATCGTGTAAAAGTCCGGCTTTTAGCAATTCTAATATCATATTGCGCTTCTGCACAGGTGTTTCACCCAATTGAGTTTCAGTTTCAAATATTATGTCCTCACTTGTTATGTCGCTACTAGAAAAATAGTAAACTTCTATTGAGCCTTCTTTACCCACAACCCTAGCAAGTCGTGGCAATTTTACATACTGTTTATAAAGCCTTAGAATGTGCTTTGATACGGTACAAACCGCTGTTTTAATATTATCAATTGTAGAAGATAATCTTGTATCATCTTGTTCTGCAAGTAATTCTAGTGCAACCCCGCTAATACTAGAATTTGTTAAGTGCGAGTTACGCATTAAATCGCTAACTCCGCTAATTACCATAAATTCGTTTAATAAACGTTCTTCTTCATATGTAAAATCAAGTGGAACACTTTCGGTTCCCATCATACTTGGTGGATTAGAACCTTGTCTGTATACAAGTACTTTACCAGGAGAAAGCCCTTCCTCTTCTAAATTTTCGGTATCAACCGAGCCATCTTCAATAGTAAGCACGCCCATAGAAATACGATTTAAAAATTCATGTTTGCGATTTTTAACAGCATTATAGGCCCGCTGTACTGGTATAGTTCGTTCTATTACGCTCGTTCCCCATAACGATGTATTATTTTCTATTGCATTTTGTTTTATAAACGGGAAAGTGCGTTTACCGGAAGCCCCATTAATATATGGCATTTCTCCAATATGTAAAAGTTTATTTCCTGCAATAATTATTAAACGACCATTGGGATATTTTAATGATGGTGCTTCATACTTTTCTATTACTATTGCGTGGTTATGTTTAATTTGCTTTGCAACGACAGCAACAGAAGCGGTATATCCTAATCCGCCGGCGGTAGACACATTATCAAGTGAAAACACATCAATATCTTCGCCCTGTACTTCTACGCCCCAAATATCTTTGATAGTGTCAATATGATATGCCCTTGCATGAATTACACTACGACATTCTTCAATTTCTTTACACGAAACATTATCCGGGAAAATTTCGTAAGGCGGACAAACAACAATCTCTATATCGCCTTCGTGAACCTGTGCTCCACAACTATTTTTTGCAACAACTTGTCCAGAATTAGAATCCCATATTACTTTATAAAATGCTGTTCCGCAAACCTCACTCCACATTGTGGCCTGAGAAATTAATTTGCTCATATCAATGCGATGATAGACCGAATTAATAATATTTTTAGAAAGTTTAGCACAGTTTAAGTCGTGTTCATCGGCAGAGGTTGGAATTACTGTCATAACAGGTTTAAAACGATTAAGTTTAGAGAGTCTCGTTTCAACAAGAGCAGAAATATGATTATATACTTCGCGTTCTTGCCAAAAATACTGTTTATCGTTATCTTGTACCTCGCCCTGCGGAGTAATAGTGCAATACTGATTACCAATCAAAAAGTTAGTATTAAGTTGCCATTGGCTTTCATAGGATTTTCGTTCGGATTGACGAGTTTTAAAATCTTCTGTAATTTCGGCAATTAAACTTTGCTCAATATCGCCTGTATCCTCATTATCAACGAACTTTTTATCGGATTTTGAAAACATAGGTTTATTCAATATTTTTTTATCTTGTTTCATTATTCCTGCTCCTTATTTTTAACTAATTTGAATCCCGATTTTGTGAGCATATTTTGCGGACTTTTTGGTACAATAATTTTTGCCATTTCGGTATATAGTGATTTTAAACAGTCTTTGCATATATTCATGTCAGAATTTCTTAAAAGTTTTTTAAATTCTATCCGATACTCAGCATTGTTTTTGCAACCATGTACATCACATTTGATTTTGTACACATTTTTTGTAATATTCATATAAATTCTCCTTTTAAAATAATTATTATTTTAATCATCATTATCTGTGCTAGATTCAATGTTTTTCATATTTTCTGTACTGTTTAAATTACCTACTTTTGATATTATTTCTATAAGTCGGTGCTTTTCTCGTTCTAATTCAACATCTGACATCTCTTTAATATCGCTAGTTTGCAAGGAAAGCATTTCAATTAAAATTTTTGCCGCAGGAATATCGGGTGGAATGTGTTTTGTAGTAACTTTTCTTTTAATTAATTTTAACTCATCATTCTCGCCCGATACATACTCCTCGGCAATCTCGTTTATGGAATACCCGAGTGCTTTTTTAAGTAGCGCCCGAGATAATTTTTTAATACTGCACTTTTTTGATACATCTTCAATATTTTTATCCTTTCTCATAAAGCCACCTTTAACTATTGTTACTATTTACCTGTTATCAGGGTTTTTATTGTGTTATAAACTTCTTTCAAAAATTGAATAATTAAGTTCAAGTTATTTGTTTCCTTTTTAATTGCCTGATTAATTTTTGTTTGTCTTTTTGAATTACGGTCAATTCGGCTTTTTGTTTATAGGCTTCGGGCTTATCCATTATGTAATATCTAAGTTCATCTAGTGAGTGATCATCTTTCTTTTTTGGTATATCTCCATCACCCCACCAGTAACTTTTAATTTCACGAATTAAATTTGTACAAGTTTTAAATATATATAACTTAACAACGCCATTAGCATTTTTTAAGTAACTTTTAACACGTTGAATTCCACTAAACATATCTTTTTTTACTCTGGGGTTAACAAGAATACCGTAATCATAAAATAATTCAACAACACTTTTTGTGCTTGCCAGCGTTCGTTGCGTTGCGGCGGAATCTATTAATGCACAAATTCTGCCACCACTATCGCGTTGCCATTCCAGATTATCACATATGTTGTGTATTATACTGGCGTGATACGCTATATCTTTGCCCGCGGTATAATGTTCGGCTATTACATAAACTACTCCATCACCATTAACGGCGTACCAATGTGCCGATAAAGGATTGTTAAGACCTGGGTCAATTGATATATTATCGTACCACTCGCGCGGTACTGTAAATGGTTCTATTACATGTATTTGCTCATCAAATTCTGTATAAACAAGGCCGGTGCCACTCATAAATCTACCGTACTTTCTACTTTCTAATTCTTCTTCACTCATACTGCTAGTTAAAGCGGATATTTCATCTTTATCCAAGTATGGATTGTCCGCCCATTCCATATTAATATGCCATACTTCATTATCGGCTTTACTATTTAAGTAAATTTCATCATATACCCATGTAAGCCCTTTAAGCGGAGTCATTGTACTCCATATATCACCTTTTGTGTCAAGTACTCGCATTCGGCATTCTTTATATATTTCTTCGGGTGGCTCTTCATCAAACCATACATAGTCTAATGAAGTTCCCTGAAATTTTTCTCGACCTTGGTCACAACTTTTAAAGCCTATACGACTTACTGTTCCAAACACATTTTTTATTGTAATATAGTCAATAATACCATTTTGCGGATAATCTTTTTTACCTGAAAGCATTGCTATATCTATAATCCATTCAGGATTTAAATAATTAAGCACCTTTAATTGTGCTACATCACGCTGTACTTGCTGTGATAACGATACAACCCATCCCAAAGTCGCGCTAGTTATTTTTCTATAAGGGTGTATACCCCTAGCAAACCATACAGTTTCTACTGCACCGCATTCGGTTTTACCACTACGATTACCCCCAAATACCCAACGATTACGCTTACTTGATTTATGAAATTCAATTTGCTTATAATGTACTAATTCCCCTGTGTTGTAAAAACTTAATTTATTATGTGCTTGCCTAAGTGCTTGTTCATGTTCAATAGCAAGTATTCTTTGTATTAACTCATAATCCTGCAAATTACCACCTCAACTTTGTTAATACGACATCAATACTAATTTGAATTTGAAATTTTATTAGTATAATTAATATGTATTTAAACTATATATTTAAAATTATTGTGGGGAATTAAGAAATAATGGTACACACATTAAAAAAGTTAGTTGCTGTATTCACTTTAATTTTTTTAATATTTAGCAGTTTTATTATTAATAGGCCAACTGATAAAACTTTTGCCGAAAAAGTGTATTATGCGCGAATATCTTACGAAAATGTTTACCTATATCGTACTGCAAGTGAAAACAACGACTATGCTAATTTATATTTTAAATTACCACGAAGTTACTTTGTAAAACTTACTGGTGAAAGTGGAGATTTTTTTAGTGCCGAATATATTGATATTTCAGGCTTTGTATTAAAATCGCAAGTGCAGTGTATAAAAGAAGTACCACAAAAGGCGTATCTAACAGATATAACATATAGCATTGTAGGCAACTCAAATTGTCGTATCCGTTACGAGCCTAGCACACGATTAGGAAGTTATTCGCAAGTAGGTCTTATTCCACTTAACGATAATACTCCTGTTTATTATGGTAGTATTGATGGCGATTTAGCCATTGCTTCCGGTGGAACTATATGGTATTATACAAAATATGTATCTTCGCAAAATACGGTTTATGGCTATGTTTATGCTTTTCTAACCGGAAATTTAACTAAAATTACAGATAACACTGAAACTGTAACTATATTAGACAGTATATCTTTTACCGAGCAAAACAATCAAAATACTGGATTAAATCTTGTGCAAATTTTTTCTAGTACCGAACAGATAATTATTATTGTACTTATGGCAATACCTGCTGTAATTCTTATTTATTTACTATTCAAGCCATCTCGCACTTTTAATAAAAGTACAATTAAACGTATTGAAAAACCTAAAAACAACGACATTATCATACCGCACAAAAGAACTTTTGGAGATATAGATAAATCATTAGATTTTGATGATGACCTTTAAATTATTTATGCTTTCATAATAAAACTTTGATTTCTTCTTGCTCCGTAAGCATTACACAAAAGTTTTAATATATTATTTTGAAGTTCTATATTATCTTTTTGTGTGCAAGATTGTTTTTTGTTTAATTCTTGTGCAAGCAATCTATTGTATAAACTATAAAGCCATTTTTCGTGTTTAAAATTATAATCTATATAATTTTCATCAAGCCCTAGCAATTTTAATTCTGATGTAAATGTTGTTAGCGCATTATCTATATGCCTAAAATATGTACGAATACTTATTCCTTCAAGTTTTGCTGTATCTTCACAGGTAAGACAGTCAAAAAATTTAAGAATTAAAAGTTTGCTTTTTTGCTCTGATAATTTAGAAAGCGCAGATTCAATTAACACTTTTAGATTGATTAAAGTAATTTTTCTTTCAGTCAATTTTATTATTTCATTTGCTACATTAAAAGCATCATCAGAAATGGTATTTAAACTTTTGTCCACTACAAGTTTGTCAATAGTGTCGGCAATTTTTTCTAAATACTTGTATACCGTTAATAATGTTTTTGCCCAAACTTTCAATTCCATAAATAACCCCCATAATTTTTTATTTTCTGGCTTTATCTATTGTAAAATGCCCGAATATATCGCAATTCGAGTTAATTGTATATTAATTATTTAAAAAATGTCAATTTTATCTGCCATTTTTTTACAAAAATATTAAAAATATTTTATTTTTGTACAAAATTATTTGAAATACATGATAATATACATTCAAATTTTCAGTTTCATTATGTATAGTGTTTTATTTAGCATATATATATTAAAAAGTATTGAATTGTATTTGAATTAAGTTGTAATATTTGCTATAATCTTTTATCATCATAAAAAAACAAACCAAATTTAAACATAATACTATTATGAGAGGCAAATTTGTAGATGAAAATAAAATCGTTGTTATTAACTTTATCGCTTGTACTTATTTCAATATGTTTGGTATATAATGACGCGCCGATTATTTTAAATGCCGAGGCAGTAATTAATGCTACCCCTGCTACACTTGAACTTGATGGAATGGTGAGCAATTTAAGTCAGCCAGTTGATGTTTGTGTTACAACTGATGCTATGTATGTGCTTGACTATTCATTAAAGGTGGTAATTAAATATGAACAAGGCGTAGAAACCGCTCGCAGTATTGCTGTACTTTATGAACCTATTAAAATGCAATTTTACAAAAATATGGTTCTGGTATTAGATTCTAGTAGCGGACTAATAAATGCATTTAACTTATCCAATTTAACAGAAACGCATATTGGGATTGATGATAGTATTGAAGATGCGCAAGATATGTTTATTATGCAAATTTCACAGTACAATTACAATTTGTATGTGCTTACCTCCTCTGCAATAATAGTTTATAGATTGGCTGAGTCATTTGGTACAATTATTCCAACCCGATTAAATGATATCACAAATACTAATTTATCATTAAGTGCTATAAATTCAGCACTGGCTATTACCGGCGGTTATATAAATAATATACCTTGTTTATTTATCGCATCAGATAATGGTGCAGGCAGACAAAATGTTTATAAAATAGAAATGTCTGGTACAGTTTACAGTACATATTCAATGTACTACGATTTTCAAAATATAAACTCTATTACCCTTGCCTTAAATACAGTTGCGGAAGATAAACTAATAATTTCTAGTTCCACACACGGATTATTAACAATAGGACTAACAACTTTTTCGTACTCAAATTATGCTGTGGCGGTTAACCAAAACTTGCGTGCAAGTATTTCAAGCGTACACGGAATTTTCTATGATGAAATAAATAATGCTCTTATTGTAGCAGATACTGGTAATTTGAGTATAAAAGAATTTGATGTTAGTAATGGCGGAGTAACATTTGTTTCGGCACTTTTATACGGTAAAGGCAGTGAAATAGGCAGGTTTTATATGCCAAAAGACATTTGCTATACACAAACAGGGACACTAATTGTAGCCGATACATTAAATAATAGAATACAAGAAATAACATTTACTGATGACAGTACTTACAACATTTCGTGTTTTGGAAGTTTAGGTAATGAAGAAGGTTATTTTGTATCGCCTTCTCTTATAGCGTGCAATTATAGTGATTTTATTTATGTATATGACCTAAATCGTATACAAGTTTTTACTACTAGCGGAGAATTTGTAAAATCATATAACACAGTTAATTCCGATTTAGGGACACTAGAAATGGGGCAAATTGCCGATTTAATCGTGGGCAAAGACAATGCAATCTACGCCATTGATTATACAAACAACATTATAATTAAACTTGGCATAGATGATACTGATTTTTCAGTATTTATAAAGGGTTTTGACATTGGTAAAACTTTTGACGCAACTACTAAACTTTATGCTTCTTATAATTCTAATTTTCTTCTTAAAATAACTGATCAATTACTTAGCGTTTTTAGTTCAACAAATTATTATAATACCGGAATTAATATGGCACAGTTTAATTCCATTAATGATATTTTTAATGGTTTTGATAATAACATTTATATTATGAACACATTGACGGACCAATCAGTAAAAATATATAAAATGGCATATTCAAATGGCGTTTATAGTTTAGACAGTACGCTCAATATTAATTGTACAAGTTTGTCTGGAATGTGCATTAACGAATTAACAGGAGATATCTATTTTGTAAGTATTTCTAATCACTCTGTACTTTATTTAAACAAATCATTATACTCTGAAAATTTTGTAACAGTGTCCAATCAAAACTACACACACCCTGTTAATATTAGCGAATGTGTAATGCTTACTATCCCGCCCGATATTGCTAATGTATGTATCACAGAAACACTTTTATATAGTACGCCAAGCCGAGTAGTTATAGAAACTGTATTAAACGAAAATACTTCTGTAATTATATTAAGTGAGTGTGAAGACTATTACTATATAATTTATGCCGACACTGATAGCCAATCCTATATTTCGGGCTATGTAAGTAGAGATGACATTTTTGTAATTGAAAACGATACACAGGCACTCTCATTTGATACCGCACGCGTAATAAGAACAACTGTAAATATTTATAAATACCCGTTTATAAGTTCTAGCCTTATTGTTCAATCTGTAAATAAAAATACTGTTCTTAACCTAAATAGTAATGTAAGAAATTACTCCGATTTATCGGGGCTAAAATTTTATGAAGTGGTGCTTGATGATGGTATTGGTTATATCGAACGAACTCAGGTTATAGATAGCACTATTATATCTCCACAAGATACCGCAATAACAAATGCTTACATAAAACTATCCGATGAAATAACTGGTTTAGCGGTTTATAAGACCGAAGGCGATTTATTGTCTGCCATTTCCGGATTAACACTTTCAAATAATACACGCGTTTATATAACTACAAATTTTAACGCTTTGAATACGTGGACAGAAATAATTTATTCAGATGAGTTTGGTAATGAATACTCTGGGTTTATTAGCACTCGTTACCTTATTCCCGATTCCGAAAATACTCGTGCAGTTACAGCAATGATTTTAATGGCGGTAGCAATTTTACTAGGGCTATTGACACTAATTGCCCAAAAGTACATCAATAAACAAAAATAAAACATAACTACGGATTATGTGTAAATTTAATTGTTTTACTGTAAAAAATGACGCCTGCAAATTTATAGCGGACGGAAAATCTTCTTTAAATTTAGTGAAGCGGTATAAATATCTTTTTTTGAATAATTTGGGCACATAGTGTGTAACACTGCTTGCGCATCTTTTAATGTGCATTTTTGTTTTAACATTATGTCTGTTAACTTTGCTTCAATAGTATAGTCCTCTACTACTAATTTTTCTTGTTTAATATTTTCATTTTTTTGTACGACTATTACATACTCACCTTTTTTAGCATTTTCATCGTTGCTTAATATGTTAAATATATCTTCTATTTTACCACACAATGTGCGTTCATGCAATTTTGATAAATCATTACTTATACTAACTTTACAGCCATAAAAATGCGTTTTTATAAATTTTAACGTGTTTAATATTCGTAACGGTGATTCGTATAATACAAAAGTTTTTATTTGCATTAAATTAATTTTATTAAATATTTTTTCTATTTCGTTTTTTCCACGCGGTAAAAACCCAAAAAATGCAAATTCAGTTATATCAAGCCCACTTACACTTAATGCGCTTACTAATGCACATGGCCCACTTATGGCTATAACTTCAATTCCGTGTTCATGTGCAAGTTTAACGAGTATTGCACCGGGATCAGAAATTGCGGGCGTACCTGCATCGCTAACAATTGCAATATCTACATTTTCTGTTAGCATTTTATTAATAATTTCTTCGGCTCTTTGGCTTTCATTGAATTTATGATAAGAAATTAGTGGGGCTGATATATTAAATTTATTTAATAATTTTAATGTTTGGCGGGTATCTTCGGAAGCAATTAATTTAACACTGCTAAGAATGTTTTTTACACGCGCTGAAACATCATTTAAATTGCCTATGGGTGTTGCTACTACATATAATTTAGCCATGTTAACCTACTTTAAAAAGAAATTGTATTTTAATGACCTAATGCCAGTTAATAACACAATCCAACCTATATTACTCATTTTCTGTATCGGTAGTAACATTAGTGTAATCTTCAAGTGCTTTCAAACTGAAAGAAATTTTTCTATTTTCAATATCAATGCTAATAATTTTAACTTCAAGTTCATCGCCAACTTTTGCTACTTCATTAATGTTTTTGATATAAATGTGTGAGGCTTCGGATAAATGTAATAAACCATCTACATTTTTTTCTAATTCAATAAGCGCACCAAATGGAAATAGTTTAACAACTTTACCTTTTACTACTTGTCCGACACTATATTTCTTAAAAAGTTCTTCTGCTGGGTGTGGCATAAGTTGTTTGTAGCCTAATGAAACTCTTCTTGACTCCTTATCTACACTAAGAACTTTAAAATCATAAGTCTTGTCAAGTTCTAACACATCTGACGGTGTAGCAATTTTATCATATGATAAATCTGAAATGTGAGCAAGGCAATCTATACCGTCAACATCTATAAATGCACCAAAAGCAGCAAAACGCTTTACAATACCTTTTACAATTTTATTTGTAAAAATATTATTCCAAAAATTACTTTCAACTTTATTTCTGTCGCGTTCGGCAGAAACTTTAATGGAGGCAGTAATTCGTTTTTCTAAATGATCAATTTCAAGTACAGTAACTTTAAATTGTTTGCCGATGTATACGCTTAAATCTTTTATGAACTTAGTAGATACATGACTTAGTGGAATAAACACTTTAAATGAGCCTAGTTTAGCAACTAAACCGCCTTTTACCGCGGAATCAATTATAAGTTCAAACTCATCGTTCTCTTTAACTGTAAGTGCAATTTCATCAGATTTTACAACTTCATCTGCTTTAATTTTTGAAAGTAAAATGCAACCGTTTTCGCCGGCAGTACTATCAAGAACTAGGGCATAAATTTCTTCATCTATTATAATTTTGGCAAGTTCATCAGGTTTAATTTGAGCATTTTCAATAAAGCCGTCTTTCTTACCGCCTATATTTACCACAATACCCAAACTAGTTACTGCAACGACTTTGCCTTTTAACAGTTTGCCCTTGGCGTAACTTGTAAATGTACTCTCAAATAAATCTTTAAAGTTATCTTCTTTGGTAAACGTTGTTTCCATTTTTATATTTGTCCTTTAAATTATAGTATAGTGTTATTAAATTAATTTACAACGAGTGTAGTATAACAGAATTGTTTTTTTTTTACAACCAAATATGCCTAATATTATTATTTTAACTGTTTTTAAAAAAATTATTTCTCAATTCTTCCATTTTTTCGGATAAACACTTGCCTGCATCACTCAAAATTTTTTTGTTATTTTCTCCGTTATAGAATTTATCTAAACTTACAGGCTGACCTATAATCAAATAATTTTGTGTAAAAATTTTTGGTTTTTTAATAAAAATAGAAGGAATTATTGGTGATTTGGCTTTTAAAGCAACCAAAATTACACCATTTTTTATTTTAATTTTTTCTTGATTTGTGTTATTGCGAGTTCCTTCCGGAAAAATGCATAATAATTTTTCGTTTTGTAAAACTTCAATGGATTTTTTTATTGTGCTTAGCCCTGTGTTTATTCTATCTACTGGTATTCCGCGCATAGATTTATAACACCATGCCATAAAATTATTTTTAAATAATTCTTTTTTAGCCCAAGTGTATAGTGGTCGCTTAATTAAAACAATCAAAATCAAAATATCAACAAGCGTAAAATGATTGCATACTAGTATTGCACGGTTTTTAGGCAAATTTTCTAAATTTATAAATTTTGTTGGGTACAAAATTTTAATTGGCAAATATAATAAAAATCTTATAATTTTATAAAACATTTTATCCGCCCTTACAAATATTAAACATATTATTAACCACTTCTAATATTGTCAATCGGTCACTATTAATAATAATTGCCCCCTTTGGTACTATTAATGGCGAAATTGCTCGCTCGGTATCTGTTTTATCTCGCTCTATTATATCTTGCAATATTTTTTCGTAAGAAATTAACGCATATTCGCCACCCTGCTCTAAATATTGCTTTCGCCTCCGCTTTGCTCGCACATCTACACTTGCGGTAAGATAAAACTTAAATTTGGCATTAGGTAACACATTAGAGCCTATATCACGTCCTTCTATGACTATATTTTGGTGATATGCAAAATTTCTTTGTAAAGATACCGCAAACTCTCGCACTTCTTTATACTGCGATATTTTAGATGACCAATAATCCATTTCGGGAGTTGATAATTTTTGAGTTATATCAATATTATCTAACCATATAAATTGAACATTATTTTTATTTATTATTTTTAAATTAATTTGTGATAAAAATTTTTTTAGTTTTATAGTTTTAGTCAAATCAAAAGGATTAACTAAATAGCAATATGCGATTGATCTGTAAACCGCACCAGTATTAAAATAAATATAGCCCAATTTTTCGCTTAACGCCTTTGCAACAGTAGTTTTACCCGCTCCTGCTGGTCCATCTATTGTAATACTAGTCATATACGCTCCTAAAACATTATTTAAGATAGTATAAAATTTCAAATTTTTTTAAGCAAATGTTTTGCTCAAAAAAACAGTTCTTTTTAATTGTTTTAATTTACAATTTTTGTTAATAGTAAGATATTTACTTAATATTCTTTAAATAATTAATTTCATCTTTGGTGAGCGCCCTATATTCGCCTCGTTTTAACTTGCCTAGTTTAATTTCGCCTATCTGAACACGCTTTAAATGAGTAATTTCTTTACCTATTTGCTCAAACATTTTTCTAACTTGTCTATTTCTGCCTTCATGTATTTTAACATTGACATCAATACTATTTTCTAACTGTGTTATAATTTCAACGCTTGCGGGTGCGGTTTTATATCCATCTATAACCATACCAGATTCTAATTCTTTAATATTATTTTCATTAAGTGTGCCAGTTACTGTAACTTGATAAATTTTTTGTATATTATGGCTGGGGTGCGTAAGTTTATTTGTTAGGTCCCCATCATTAGTAATAAGTAGCAATCCTTCGGTAGCAAAATCAAGCCTTCCAATAGGAAAAACCCGCAGATTTATGCCACTTAATAGTTGCATAACTGTGGGCCTGTTGTATGGGTCGGTAACTGTGGTTACATAGCCCTTGGGCTTATTTAGCATATAATACACAATATCTTGTGCAAATTCAACTACCACGCCGTTACAGGTAACAATATCTTTATCCGGATTAATAATAATACCCATTGCATTTGCTAGTTTGCCGTTAACTGTAACTTTACCGTTATTTATTAATAAATCACTTGATCGGCGTGACGCAACTCCGCACCTTGCCAGAAACTTGTTCAAACGCATTTCTATTCCCTCAGTCATTTTAATGATATTACCATTTTTTTACAATTTTTTCAAAGCCACTTAAAATATTGATAGTATTTATCTCTTCCATACTATATATTTTTTCGGAAAAAATCAAATGATTTTCATAAAAAACTTTTATTTCGCCTATAATCTCGTTTTTTTCGACAGGTGCTATTAATTTATTTGGCATATCGTAAATCACATTAATATTTATGTTTTCTTCATCTTTAATTGGATAATTAAATGACTTTACAGAATACACATATACTTCATCTTTTTGACCGTTTTCTACTGGTATAGTGGTAATGTATTGATATGGTGGTAAAACTTCATAATTTTGAAATTCTAAAAATGCTTTATTAATAAGAACCGCACTCTCTTCAAACATAGGACCACAACATAACACAACGCATACAATACGCATTCCGTTTCGTTCGGCGGCACTAACTAAACAACGCCCTGCTCGTTTTGTAAACCCAGTTTTAATGCCAATCGCCCCATCAAGACTTTTTAAAAGTTTATTTTTATTTACTACAAGTCTAATATTATCTCCTTCCCCTATTCTTTTTTGTCTAGTAGATACTATTTCTCGAAATGTATCGTTATTAATAGCATACGATGAAATTAATGCTAAATCGTATGCTGTTGTATAATGTTCGGGATTATCTAATCCGTGAGGATTGACAAAGTGACTATTTACTGCACCAAGTTTTTCTGCAAGGTTATTCATAAGTGAGGCAAAACCCTCTATACTGCCTCCTACATGGTATGCAAGAGCGGTTGCCGAATCATTGCCAGAAGATAACATAAGCCCGTACAGTAAGTCAATTACACTTATATTTTCACCTCTCTTTAAATATATAGATGAACCTTCTACCCCTACCGCCTTGTCATTAATGCGTATTATCTCATTTAAATTAGTACAATTAATAATAACTGTTAAAGCCGTAATAACTTTTGTAGTGCTAGCCATAGGGAGTTTAACATTCATATTTTTACTGTATAGCACTCGTTTAGAATTGCTTTCCATCACCAGCATTGATTTTCCAGAGCATAAAGCATCGGCATAAGAATATTTTTGCACTATATAAGACACAGAAATACTATTAACTATTAAAAAACAAGTTAAACAAATTAAAAATATTTTGCTTATTCGCTTAAAAAAGGCCATAAATATTCCCCTCATTTTTTAATTGCTTCGGTTATTACCTCTATAAGTTTAGTAAATAATTCTGTTAAATGCTCATAAGGGTGATCAGGACATTTTGCATTAATCATTTTTATTTCATCACCTGACAAATTTAAAAAGCCTATTGGGGTTACAGTAAAACCTACACCTGAGCCACCAGCAAAGGGATAATCGCGATCGGTTTTTTTAAAAGTTGTTTCGTTATATTCTCCCCCGCCCGAAAGAAAACCTACACTAACTTTTGATACAGGCACAACTGTACTGCCATTTGGTGATATAATAGGCTCGCCGATTATTGTATCAACATCAATTACAGTTTTAATTCTTTCCATTGCTTCACCCATAAGTTTTTCTATTGGATGTTTTTCATTTAAGTTCATTATTTGTTACCGCCTTTTTATTTTTTATAATTAAGTAGGTCAAAGCTTTTATAATTGCAGATATTATTTGAAATAATGTAAAGTGTCCACTTGCTAAAAAATTGAATTTTATTGCGTTTTCAGTATAAAGTGGCATAATATCAAAGTTAGTATGCTTTAATTTGTTATAATTTATAGCACATAGTGTATTTATTAATGTCATATATGCACTACATACAAGCCCCACACTTGCAGCATTTATTATTGAACCAAATATAAAATTTAAATATAAACTATAAACTATAATCTTTTTTAGCATTATTGATATAAATGCATCTAAAAAATTCATAAATTCGCTATCATCAATTATTTTAATAATAGATTCTTTACCTTTTATACTTATGTATTTTAACTTTGCATCATATTCTAAACTTAAATTACCCTTAATAATAGTTATTCCAAATATTTTTGCTAAGACTTGTGCTTTTCCACATAATAAATTAATGTCTGCTTTAACATAATAAACTATCGGCGTAAACAATAATATGAATAAAATTATTATGATAATTAACAATACTTTCATAAAAATATTATTTGTAATTGCAATAAAAAAAATGCATTTGCTGATTTGCTATGCATTTTTAATTGTTTTAATATTTATATTAAATTATGCGGTTATAATGTCACTTTCCTCCGTATCAGTTTTGCAGACTTCGCTATCCTCAGGTAGTTTGCCTTTCCCACTTTGTGTTACTACATAATCTACTACTTGTTCTTCTTCCGGTATTACAAAATTATTGTAAAGCGAATCATCTTTGTTTTCATTCTCGCGTATTAATTTTATTCTATTTAATAATTCATCATAATCAGGCAACTGCGAAATAGAAGTCAAATCAAAACGCTTTAAAAATTCATCAGTAGTTCCAAATAAAAGCGGTTTTCCAATTGTATCTTTTCTGCCTATAACAGTAATCAAACTATGCTTTAACAATAATTGCAGTGCATAGTCACTGTTTACGCCTCTAATTTCCTCAATTTCTAGGCGTGTAACAGGTTGCTTATAAGCAATTATAGCGGCGGTTTCTAATGCGGTTTTCGATAATTGCCTTTCCTTAATAGGATTTAATACTGAGGCAATTTCTTCTGCATAATCGGGGTTTGTTGCCAATTGAATTTTATCATTAAAATGTAATAGATGAATGCCATTCTCTTTGCCATACATTTTTTTAATGTCTGTTATTGCATTATCAATATCCGCACGCATTACATTAAGTTTTTCAGTAATATCATTAATAGCAACGCTTTCGCCAGACATTAACAGTATAGATAAAATTACATTACTTAGTTTATTCATCAATATTTTCCTCTTCAACACTAATTATTTTTATTTTTTTATAAATTCCATCTTGCTCAGCGTATACAATCTGCATTTTCAACAGTTCTAATAATGCTAAAAATGTTGTAATAATTTCGCCCTTTGAATAATCATTTTCAAATAATTCCGAAAAATAGAAACTTTTTTTTATTATAAGAGCATCTTTTATTGAAGCAATTTTCTGTGCTACGGTAAAACGGTCTTTTTCAATTTTTTTATACTGTGTCGGCTCTTCTCTTTCTTCAACTTTTATTAAAATATCGCTAAAAGCATCTAACAAACCATTAAGCGTAAGAGAGCCAAGCACAAAACGGTATTCGCCAGATGATTTATCTGGTAGCCTGTAAAATCGGTCAGTTTCCTCTATTTCTGCAAGTTTTTGTGCTGATTCTTTGAATAGTTTGTATTGCTGTAATTGTAGAATTAATTTTTTTTCAGGGTCGAGTTCATCATTATCTTCATTTTCTAAGCGCGGTAGCATTGACCTAGATTTTATTTCTAATAGAGTTGCTGCTGTTTGTACAAATTCACTTGTAGGTTCTAACTCAAATATTTTTAATTCAAATAAGTAGGATAGATATTGCTCTGTAATTTTGGAAATTTGAATGTTTTTAATGTCCATTTTTGCTTCGTGAATTAAATGTAATAATAAGTCAAGTGGACCTTCAAAATTTTCTAATTTAAACCTATACTTATCGGCATCATCGATTGTATCTTCTGCATCATTATACACAGTGGTGATAAGTTCTTCTTCGTTTTCCATATTCTCCGCCTAAATGCTAAAAACCCAGTTCCAAAACATTTCTAGTGGGTTTGCAATAAAATCTATTACATAAGATATTCCAATTGATAAAAGTCCAGAAATCATAAGCCCAAGCAAAATATAAGTCCCGTACTTACGCATAAAGTTTAAAAATGGGCTATTAAATTTAAGACAAGATACCAGCATATTAAATCCATCAAGTGGATAAATTGGGAGTAAATTAAATATTGCAAGCCCAATATTAATATAGGTAAACTGTAAAAAGAAAATCAGTAAAAACAAACTTGCATTGTTATTGTTATTGAAATATTTATTAGTTAAAACCAAAAAACCCATACTAAATATTGCTAGGATTAAATTCATAGTAACCCCAGCGATAGAAGTTAAAAACAAGCCTTTTCTAAAATTTTTAAATTTTGTTGGATTAATGGGTACAGGTTTTGCCCACCCAAAACCAAATAACATTAAAAATAAAAATCCTAATGGGTCAATGTGTCTTAGAGGATTTAATGATAATCTACCAAGTGCTTTTGGAGTAATATCGCCTTGTTTTACAGCAATATAGGCATGAGCATACTCATGCAAACTAAGTGCAAATAAAATTGCCAGCAAAAATGACAATAAGTATATTAAAATCTGAATGCCCGACATATCGGATAAAAGAATATCTAACATAAGGCAATTATATAGTATGAAATAATATAAGTCAACCAAAATGTCAAAAACGCCTTACAAAGCATAAAAAAATCGGGAACAAAAATGTATAAGTTTCCGATTTTTATGAGTTAATTTGTAGATTTTATTTTATGCACCAAAAATTTCTTTTATTGTATCAAAGAATGATTGTTTATCTGCGTTTTCAAGTGCTATGATTGATGTTTCAAACACAACTGTGCCATTTTTTATTACAATTATTTTGCCTACACTTTGTCCCACTTTTATAGGTGCTTTAATCTTGTTGTTAATTTCATAATTAATAGTAAATTCAGACTGTTCACCTTTTTTGGATAAGGCGTAATAACTTTGTTCTGATGCCACTGCAATCTCTTTTATCTTACTACCACTTACTCTTGGTTTGTCTTTTAGTGGTGATAATGCCTCAATAATTATTTTATTTTCATAATTAGCAAATCCATAATTAAATAAATTACTAGCAGATGCAAAGCGTTCTTTACTATTAGAAGAGCCTGCAACAGTGGCAATTAATCGCATATTGCCCTTTATTGCAGAAGCACTTACACAGTATCCCGCCTCATTTGTAGAGCCAGTTTTACCAGCATCACAACCTTTATAGTAACGTACCAATTTATTAGTATTAGCGAGTTCAGTCTTTCTGCCAGAAGGGTGAACTAAATCTTGAAGCCAAATTTTACTTAAAGTAAAATAATGTGAATGTTTTAATAATGATTTCATAACAAGTGAAACATCTTTTACGCAAGAATATTGATTTGCAGCAGGAAGCCCCGAACAATTCGCAAAATTGGTATTGGTCATTCCAAGTTCTGTGGCTTTTTGATTCATTAAAACTACAAAACTTTCTTCGCTTCCGCTAATAGTTTCCGCAAGCGCCACACTTGCATCGTTTGCAGATGCTACGATTACGCCCTTTAACAAATCTTCTAGTTTATAGATAGCGTTGGCATCTAAAAACACTTGCGAACCACCCATGCCAGCCGCATTTTCACTTACTAAAATTTCTTGATTTAACGAAAGCATTCCTTTATCAATATGTTCATATGTAAGTAAAAGCGTCATAATCTTAACCATACTTGCAATGGGTAAATGTCTTTCACTATCTTGTTCATAAATAACCGCACCAGTGTTATAATCCATTAGGTATGCGGATTTTGCCATAATCTGTGGACCTATGCCCTCTTCGGCAAATGTTTTTATTGTTCCACCGTACAAACCACTTATGCTCATAACAATAAATAAAATTAAAGAGAAAAGTTTTTTCATTTTTTGTACCTTCCTTTAACCATATTTTGTGAAGCCATAACTTTTTTATTCAATAATGCAAAAATATGATTAAAATTAAAGTACTATTTGTAATTATAATAAATACTCAAACAGTAATTATTATAATATTTAAAAACCAACATTCTAATAAATGTCCTAATACTCCAATGCAAATAAAAATGAGCATTGGAAAATGGCATTCTCTGCAAATTGCCCGTTGTAGCATTCCAAACTTATGCCTTTCGCATGCGTTTTTTATGCAAATACAACTAAATCCAATATATGCAAATATTATTATTAAATAACACGGTAAAAGCAGTAAAAATATATTTATAATCCCAACAAAATTAAATGCGATAATTAAAATTGCACAGTTCAAACCAATAAAATAGCTTTGGTAAAATAAAATAATAACATTAATAGGAATCAAACAAGTATTATAACCACAGCAAAATATTATACTAATTAAAAGCAAAAACACTACTGCACGCCCTAAAAAAAAGGAAATATTACTTGTGCGGTCAATAAAAATATTAATAATTAAGTTATCTCTAAGCCCAACAATAGTTAGACTATCAACCATTTCAAAAGCAGAAAAAACGCCAACCGCAAGTCCTAAAATAAACAGACATATGAGTGTGTAAAAAATTTTTCTGTATCTATCAAAAAACAAATATATTAAGTTTTTGATTTGATAGATTCTTCTTGCAAATACTACATTAACCATACAATAAATATATTAATAACAAACTTAAAATATATCATATATGACAAATATGGAGTTATCAACATATTTCATTATAAATTTTATCAGCAATAATTGTAATAAACTGCCTGTTAGTTATTTTTTCATTATCATATAAACATAAATCATTAATTCCGCCTGTTTTTTCTTTGCACTTACAAACCGCACAGTAAATAGCATTTCTAATATCTCGTTCTACATTGATACTGTTAGTGCTAAATTTAATAGCAATTAGCGGATAAACATCGTGTTGCAGTGTACCTATAACATTGTTATTAAATACTATTATTTTTACCGCTTCAATAATATATTGGAAGCCATTGTGTGCAGATGAAAAACCAAAATTTAATAGATTGTTACGGATTTCTGTACAAATAACGCCGTGCTTCTGTTCCAGTTTTGGTATTTTTGCCGATTCTGTGTTGTATTTGATTATTTCTTCGTAATCTTTAATTTTTTCAGAGATTTCCGTAGTTTTAAAAACTATAAAATCGTTATAAATTTCCCCATTTAATTTTTCATCTGACACGATAACTACATTTGGAACATAGTACGGCGATTCTTTATTATTAAAAACATCAATAATTTCTCGCTGAAATGCAATAGAATTTAAATCTACAAAAATAATTTTTGGCTTGATGTGTAGAACTTTGATTAATAAATCAGTAAAATCTAATACAAAAAATACTTCAATATTAATATCCTTGCAAGATTTACCAACTTTATAAATAAGTTCCTGTGGTTTTTTAGAATAGAATAATGCGGCTAATTGTGTACACATATATAAATAATGCTCCAATCTATTTAACTTAGTAATTTACTATAACACATTATTTTACAAAAATCTACAACTTTAACAATATTTTACAAAATTATTTTATATAATTTTAATATTTAAAAAGCCTTCAAATAAGGCTTTTTAAATAACCACTAAGATTATAGCACATAATTAAAATATTTTTTATACTATTTTTGTAAAATATTGTAGAATATTGTCATTTAATTTGTTAATATGTAAAGCGAAATAATGTTTTGCTATTTTTCGGAGCGAAGCTATACACTCTTAACTCTTCATTCTTCACTATAAATAATAGTTACATGCTGTGCAACTATTATTTATTAATCATCCAGTCCACATATATTCCATATCCGCGTGAAGGATCATTTACAAACACATGCGTTACCGCACCGACAAGTTTTCCATTTTGAATTATAGGGCTACCACTCATACCCTGCACTATTCCGCCGGTTTTGCTTAATAAATCTTTATCGGTCACTTTTATAACAAGCCCTTTTGAAGCAGATTTATTTTGGCTATTTAGTTTTACAATTTCTATATCATATCTTTCTGGCTCTTTGCCATCTATACACGCTATAATTTGTGCTTTCCCAATTTTAACTTCATTTTTTAAACCAATAGGCATAAGATTTTCATCATTATAATAGGGAGAACATTCTGTAATCACACCAAAAACACCAAACTTGCAATTTTTATCAACTTCTCCTTGCACGCTTTTACCCTGCAAAAACATACCTCTTAATTCACCGGCTTTACCTTTTTTGCCTTTTGTAATACTAATTATATTGCTTGCATACATATCACCGCTTTTAACATTATAAATCCCGCCAGTATCGGAATCACATACAGGGTGTCCTAATGCCCCAAATCGTGAATTGTCCGCACGCACATATGTTAATGTGCCCACGCCGGACATATCATCACGCACCCATACTCCAAGTTTATATTTTTGCGATTGCACTTCTAATGCGGGCGTTAATTTTGTTGTAATTATTTTATCATTTCGGCATAATTCTATTGTAAGCTCTTTCCCCGCATTTTCTTCGGTATTTATTATTTCGGTAATGTGCTCTGATGATAAAATATTTTCACCTTGTATTTTTTTAATAATATCACCGGCTTTAATATCACATTTTATTAATGTATTAACTGTACCTGATACTGTTTCTACATCTGTTGTACCTACGATTGTAACGCCATCACCTTGTAAAATAAATCCTACCGGATACCCACCAGCATACACCATAACTCTTTCTGTATTTTCGGGCTTTTGTTCTTCTTTCTTGCCAAAAAAACTAAAAAATATGGGGTCTTCCTGCTCTAAAATAACAGCATTTGCAGATAAATTAGCATTTACTTGGGTACATAATAAGGCATTTGAATATCTAGTGCCTATAAAGGTTAATGCGGATACTATAATAATTAGTAGTAACGGCAAAATTAAATTACAAAATTTGTTAACTCTTATATTTGTCCATTTGGTTTTTGTATCTACAAACAAAAAACTATTCTTAATTTTTTTCATATAAGAATAGTTTAAATTTATTTTGATTAAATATACGCTTTTTAAACTGGCAAAGATTACATAATTTGCTGTTTAAAGGAATTACTCCAATTTTTCATTTCGCTAGCATGTGGCAAAGCATAAGTGCCAATATCACTTCCACCAATTAACCTAGCAATCTCCACAAGTTCATCAGAAAAATTTAATTTATTTACTTTTGCAATAGTTACTCCATCAATTACACTCTTTGATACCAAATAATGCTTGTCTGCCATTGCGGCAATTTGTGGCAGGTGCGATACTGATATTACTTGGTGTCTTTTTGCAATTTTTGCAAATTTAGTTGCTACAACTTGTCCAATTTTGCCACTTATTCCGGTATCTATTTCATCAAATACCATAGTAGGAATATCATCTAGGTCGGCAATAATAGATTTTAAAGCCAACATAAAACGTGACATTTCGCCACCAGAAATAATCTTTGATAACGATTTTACAAGTTCACCTGTATTAGCCGAAAACATAAATTCTACTTGCTCAAATCCATTTTTAGTTATTTTATCTTGTGCTTCTTCTAATTTTGGTGCATCTGTAAAGCAAACCTTAAACTGTGCCCCAACCATACCTAATTCGTTTAATTCAACAGTAATAAGTCCTTCAAGTTTTTCGGCACTTGATTTACGAACTTCATATATTTTTACGCAAAGGTCATACATTTTTTTAAATGTTAATTCTTTTTGTGCTAATAATTTATCATATATTTCTACGCTATGTTCGATTAAATCCGCTCGTTTTTTAGCACTTTCCAAAAATTTAAATACTTCTTTTATGCTACCACCATACTTTTTTTTAGCAATCTTTATTGAATCAAGGCGTGAATCTAGCCTATCAAATTCTTTTTGGTTATAATTTAATGAACTAGCATATTCGTTTAAAGTTTCAGTAATATCTCCTAGTTCTATTTTGACACTATTTAAACGTTCGCTAATCAAGTTTAATGAATTATCATATTTAACAGAACTATTTAATGAAGTAATTGCCGAATTTAACAATGAGTTTACCCCCATACTATCCGTACCATCAAGCACTACAAAAGCGCCATTTATACCGTTTGCGATTCGTTCAATATTGTTAAGACGGCTGATTGTATTAATTAATTCTTCTTCTTCGGCTTCGTTTAAATATAGTTTTTCAATTTCATTAATTTGATATTGTAAAATATCCGCTTCGCTTTTTCTTTCGGCATCTGAGCCACCCAACGAATCAATTTGCGCTATAATGAATGTATGCTCGTCATATGCTTTTATAAGGTTATCTTTGTATGTTTTCAAGCCAGCGCCAGCAAAATTATCTAAAATGTCAATATGATTTTTAACTTTTAACAAAGATTGATGTTCATGTTGTCCGTGAATATCAACCAACTGACTTGTAATCAGTTTTAACATTTGTGCGGTTACTAGACTTCCATTAACACGGCAATCACTACGACCTTCTATTGTTATAAGCCTAGAAATTATTGTATATTCATCAGGTATAATGCCTAACTCATTTAATGTTTGGTTTACATTAACACTATGATTTGTAGAAAATACCGCTTCAACCTTTGCAAAATTCGCACCGTTTCTTATCATAGTTTTATCCGCTCGGTCGCCAAGTACAAAATTTAAAGAGCCAATAATAATGGATTTTCCTGAGCCGGTTTCCCCAGTAAGCACATTTAACCCTGCTCCTAAATCCAATTTTAAATTAGGAATAAGTGCTACATTTTGTATATTTAAAGTATCAAGCATAATCTTCCACCCAACAACAGTATTTATATATAAATATTAGTAATAGTATAGTATATATACGGTAAAAAGACAAGTATTGTAAACATAAATACTTTATTCTTTCTATTAGTTTAGGTAGAAAAGTGAAGTAGCAGAAAATTAAAGATTTTTGAGATATTTGGTTTAAAACAGGTTGCCGATAGCACCAGTGGTTGCATAGGCGTTCTGTTTTAAGACAAATAGCCAAAAAGATTGATTTTAAGCGGTAAAAATTTCGCCTAGCGGTAGCGACGACGAAAAAAAAGATCCCACCTACCATTAGGTAGGTGGAAAAAAAGTATTTCTTATGTATTTTTTATTACTCTGTTGCTTCGCTTATTTTCCTAAGTATTTCAGTTACAAATTTATCATCGCTGGCAACAACCATTATAGTGTCATCACTTGCAACTGAGCCAAGCACTTCATTAATTGATAACTTATCAATTAAATTACTTGCGGCAAAAGCCATACCTCTTAAAGTTTTGATAACAATTAAATTGCGCGCACTTTTAATAGAAATTACACACTCTTTAAAAATGTTAACCAATTTATTAGATACAACTTGTTCAGTAGATTCTACAAGAGCATATTTGTATCTTTTACTATCGGCCATAATTTTTATAAGACCTAATTCTTTAATATCCCTAGAAATTGTAGCCTGAGTTACATCATAATTTTCGGCCCTTAATTCTGCTACCAATTCATCTTGGGTTTCTATTTCTTTTTGATTAATAATTTCTAAAATTTTAGACTGTCTTGAAGTGCGTGCCATGTTATCTCCTGTGTGTTTTTTTAGTACGCAATAATTATACAACATCACAAATAAATATGCAAGGACTTTTATGCATATTTATACAAATGTTTTATGCATAAAAATTCAGGGCGAAATTCAGCATTTTATGCATATGCATATTTATTCATAATTCTGGGGTGCGACACAATATACTGACTGTATACTATGCATACAATCAATATATTGTGTACTACACATTTATACAAATGTATAAATATACATTGGAATTTTATTAATAATTTATAAAAATCTATTTTTTGCATTTTATAATTACTTAAAATAGTAAAATATGCAGTGCTGAAACGCAACAATACCGCTAAAAAAGTTAAACATAGTTTGCCTAAAAACTCACAAATCGTTTACATTAATTACATTATACATTGCAAAAATCACTAGTTTTTCATCTATCCCTCACCCACTTTTGACATATTACGACAAATTTTTTACAACAAAAAACAGATCAAAAATTTTACCATGTTTTCTAATTAGTTATCTTATGAAACAATTTTACATTCTACATTGTCATTTTAAAACAAATAAAAACAAGGTACAATTTTTACCTTGTTTTTAACTAGATTTAGATAGAACACGCTAAGTAGTTTAAATACAATCTTTTTAACGTTGCATCGTTTCGCTTGACCGTTAGGCAAACGGAATAATCTTACTCGTAATCTTCTTCTTCTGTAAGTTCTACATTATGGTATACTTCTTGTACATCATCAGATTCTTCAAATGTATTAAGTAATTTCTTAAAACTTTCCATTTTCGCTTCATCTAATGGCATATAAACTGCTGGAACCATTTCAATCTCACTAGACACCAAAATGTAATTTTTGTTCTCTAAATACTGTTTAACAGTACTAATATCGGCTGGGTCAGTAATAATTTCATATACACCTTCATCATTTTCAACATCTTCTGCACCCGCTTCAAGTGCATCCATCATTAAGTCGTCTTCTTTAACGCTTGGAATATCTTCTATTACAATAATGCCTTTGCGTTTAAATAAGTAAGATACACAGTTTGCCATTCCCAATGCACCACCGTATTTATCAAAAGTATGTCTAATTTCTCCGGCTGTTCTGTTTTTATTATCAGTTAATGTGTAAATAATCACTGCCGAACCGCCTGGTCCATAACCTTCGTAAACAACTTCTTCATAATTAGATGAATCAGATTCACCCATTGCTTTTTTGATTGTTCTATTAATGTTGTCGTTTGGCAAATTGTTTACTTTTGCTGTAAAAATAGCATCTCTTAATTTACTGTTTAAATCGGGGTCTGCCCCGCCTATTTTTACTGCGATTGCTATATCTTTTACTAATTTTGTAAAAATTTTACCTTTTGCGGCATCGTTTTTACCTTTTGTTCGTTTAATATTTGCCCACTTACTATGTCCTGACATATTATTTTACCTCCTGCATTAAGTACATAAGCACAGAAGCGGAAACTCCAGCATTTAACGATTCTACATTGTTTTTCATAGGTAAACTTACATTGTATTTGCATGCTTGTTTTAGCGTTTGAGAAATTCCGTTACCTTCATTACCTATTACTATGCCAAATCTTCCCAGTTCTTTACTAAAACTATATATGTTTTCGCCTTTCATATCAGCGCTAACTAGTGTTAGTTTGTGCTGTTTAACCAGCGTTAAAAGTTCTTCGTAACTTATGTTATAAACATTAATTTTAAATATTGTACCAGCCGAACTTCTTATGACTTTTGAACTTAAAAAGTCAACAGAGTTTATAAGGTAAATTGTGTTAAAATCACATGCTGTTGCTGTTCGAACAATTGTTCCGAGATTACCCGGGTCTTGTAAACAGTCCAGCACTAAAAAATTACTATCAGGAGGTTTGAGTCTGCTCATTTTTTTTGTAATATCAAATTCCGCAAATAAACCTTGTGGAGACTCGGATTCTGATAAATATTTTACTAAATGTTCATCTATTAAATAGTATGGACAATTCGCTTTTTCTATAAAATCTTTATAATCTGCAAATTTGTTACTTAATACGAATACTTTTAATATAGGTAATTTGGAATCAAAGGCATCAAAAATAAATTTTGCACCTTCAAGAAGCACCGCATTATATAACTTGCGGTACTTTTTATCTAATAATTTTTTAGCATCTATAATAATAGGATTACTTACTGATGTTATTATATTATTCACATTTGCCTCTACACAAAAAATGCCTGTATAAGCAGGCAATTTGTTTTATTTTGCAATATTCTTTTTTGCTATATCGGCAAGATTGTTAAATGCTACTGTATCATTAACTGCTAATTCAGCGAGTACCTTGCGGTTAAGTTCTATATTAGCCGATTTAAGACCACACATAAATTTACTATATGATAAACCATTCAACCTTGCTGCCGCATTAATTCTAACAATCCAAAGTCTTCTATAATCGCGTTTTTTGTTTTTTCTACCAACATATGCTTGACCACCTGCATGAATCAGGGTACCTTTGGCAACACGGTATAGTTTGCTTCTACTGCCCCAATAACCTTTTGCTGCTTTTAAAATCTTTTTGCGTTTTTTATTGGAGTTTACTCCTCTTTTAATTCTCATATTTCACATCTCCTAACCTTGAATCATTTGTCTAATTATTTTATCTTGTGACTTGCTAACTGTTGCCGGACGCCTTAATTGGCGCTTACGTTTAGTAGCTTTTTTTGTTAAAATATGTCTTCTGTTTTGTTGTGCACGTTTAATAGAGCCAGAACCTCTAACTTTAAAACGCTTTGCTGCGCTTTTGTTTGTTTTTTGCTTAGGCATTTTTGTTCTCCTTTTATTTTTTGGGTACTACAATCATAATAATGTATTGACCTACTACTACTGCTGGTTTTTCGGCTATGCCATGATCGGCTATCATAGAGAAAAACTTATTAATTTTTTCAATACCTTGGTCAGCGTAGGCTTGCTGGCGCCCCCTCATTCTCAGAACAACTTTTACCTTGTCTCCATCAGTCAAAAATCTAATTACATTTTTTGCTTTATAACACATATCATGCTCACTAATTACCATAGAGAGTTGCATTTCTTTTAAAGCAACAGTTTTTTGGTTTTTGCGTGCCTCTTTTTCTTTTTTAATTTGTTCAAAGCGATATTTACTGTAATCCATTATTTTGCATACAGGTGGAACGACATTTGGAGAAATGTTTACAAGGTCAAGGTTTTTTTGGTCGGCAATTTTATTGGCTTCAACAAGGCTGATAATGCCGAGTTGAGTACCGTTTTCATCAATTACTCTTACTTCTCGTTCGCGAATTTGGTTGTTAATCAATAATTCCTTAAAAATACTTTTAATCCTCCTTGAATTTTTGATGCCCGATATAAAAATTAAAAAATGCGGGCTTAAAGCACCCGCACATATAAATCATAGCATAATTTAAAAAAGTTACCAATTTACATTTTTTAAATTAATCGCTGTATTCATAACAATTACCATATCATAATATTTTACGACAGGTGAGAAGCGGATACTTCTTCTTTACATTAAGGATAATATCACATAAATAATATTATGTCAATAGATTTAATAAAATTTATTGAATGTAGAATGTGAAATATAAAATGTAAAATTGAGAGTCGTTCACTCCTACAACTATCCCTTGCCAAATTGGCAAGGGATATTAAAATTTAGTCTTTTCTAGATTGTATTTGCTCTTTTATTTTTGTTATAAACTCATCAAGTGACATGTTTATAAGACCTTCTTGCCCGCGAGTTCTTAAACTAATAGTATGTTCATCTTGTTCTTTATCACCCACAACAATCATATAAGGTACTTTTTTTATTTGCGCTTCGCGTACTTTATAACCAAGTTTTTCACTGCGATTATCACTTAATGCGCGAATGCCCTGTTCATCAAGTTTTGCTTTTATTTCATTTGCATAAGTAGCATTGCGTTCGGTAATGCTAAGCACTTTTGCTTGCACCGGAGAAAGCCATACAGGGAATGCACCCGCATAATTTTCTATAATAATGCCAATAAAGCGATCAATAGAACCATAAATTACGCGGTGAATCATTAATGGTTCTTTTTTGGAACCATCTACATCTATATATTCAAGTCCAAAGCGTTTTGGCATTTGCATATCTAATTGAATAGTCCCGCATTGCCAAGTTCTACCGATTGCATCTTTAATGTGAATATCAATTTTAGGTCCATAAAAAGCGCCATCGCCCTCATTTATAACAAACTCTTTACCAATATTAATTAATGCATTTTTAAGTTCATTTTCAGCAAATTCCCAATCTTTTATATCGCCAATATGATTTTCCGGCATAGTAGAAAGTTCAAGATGATACGAAAGCCCAAATGTGTCATACATTTTGTCAACTAAGTCAAGAACGCCTTTTACTTCTTGTTCTACTTGCGCTGGCAACATAAAAATGTGTGCATCATCTTGCGTAAACGCTCTTACGCGAAATAAACCGTGTAGCGTGCCACTCGCTTCGTGTCTATGCACTTTACCCAATTCGCCTACCCTTAACGGTAAATCCTTATAAGAATGAATACTTTCTTTATAATAAAGCATTCCACCCGGACAGTTCATAGGCTTTATTGCAAACTCTTCGCCTTCAACATTAAACATATACATATTATTTTTGTAGTGATCCCAATGGCCAGAAGTAAGCCATAATTCTTTATTTAACGCAATCGGAGTTTCAATTTCTTCATAGCCTGCCAACTTATGCATTTCACGCCAGTATTTAACAAGTTCATTTTTAATAATCATACCATTTGGCATATATGTCGGCATACCCGGCCCATAATCTGATATGAAAAACAATCCTAATTCTTTACCAAGTTTGCGGTGATCACGTTTTTTTGCTTCTTCAAGCATAAGTACATAATCACTTAATTCTTTTTTACTTGCAAAAGCATATACATAAATACGTTGAAGCATTTTATTTTTTTCGCTACCTCGCCAATACGCACCACTAATTCTATTAACTTTAAACCCCATATTTTGAAGTTTTGAAGTATTTTCTACGTGAGGACCGCGACAAAGGTCTACAAAATCATCGCCAAGATAGTAAACCGATATGACTTCATTTTCAGGTAAATCGCTAATTAGTTCCATCTTGTACGGATTATCTTCAAATAATTTTAAAGCATCATTTCTTGACAATTCATTTCTTTTAAATGCTTCGCTCTTATTTATTATAGCAGACATTGTTTTTTCTATTGCAACAAAATCTTCGGGTACAATTACATGGTTTAAATCTAAATCGTAGTAAAAACCATCATCTACCGCCGGTCCAATTGTAAGTTTTGTATCAGGATACAAACTCATAATCGCTTTTGCAAGCACGTGTGCCATTGAGTGCCTGCTAATTTCTAATTTTAAATTTATTTCTTTTTTAATACTCATTTCATTCTTCTCCTTTAAAACATCTCACGAATTGAGGTTTTTAAAATAAAAAACCCTAAAACTATCATCAGTTTTAAGGACGGATTTCTCCGCGGTTCCACCTTAATTGCAAATATTTTTGCCACTTTACATTAAACTTATCTTTATAGCGTAAAGTGGTTTCAATATATTTTTATGTGCGTTAATTACACCAGATAACGCTCTCTTAAACAATCAAAATATATTTACTTGTCTTTTGCTTTCACATAAAGATTTATTAATATATATTAGCCTTAAATAAATTAATTGTCAATATCTTTTGCACAAATTTAAAAATTTAAAAAATTCTATTTTCTGCAAGTTGCACTCTACCTTCAAATATGTTATAAATTTCCTTTAAAATTTGAATATTTTGATTAACATCACAGTGCAGTACTATTTTTTGCGGTGCAATTTCAATTAAGGCAGTCAGTAATAGTATATCATTTTGTCCGCTTGTTGGCTCTGCAAAATCATTTTTTAATTGTTTTAAATAGTAATCGCATATTGTATATCCCTGCTCATCGTACAAAATATGCACTTCCCCATACTTACTTTCTAAATTACTAATTAAAAAGCGTAATAATTCATTAAATGTGTCTTTGTTTAATAAGTAATAAGAATTGCTGTTAGCAAGTCCGCAAAGTTCGTCCCACCTAGTTTTTAACTCGTAAAGCCTAAATTCGTAAAATGACTTAATAATTAATTTGTTTTTGTACTTTAATTTGGACAATATAAAGTCTTTATCGGCGGTGCTGTCAAATGTTGTTAATGCTTTAATAAAAGCCTGCATATCGATTTCATTTGGTATTGGTAAAGTTAGATTTTTTATAAAATAGGTACGTTTATAAAAATTTATTAAAAAATCAGCAATCGTACTATCTACTAATTTTTTCGTACTTACTTTATATTCTCGTTTGCACGCAAGTAATATGTAATATTTATCGGCTTCTGCGTAATGAGCAAACACTCCGTTAATATCTTTAAAATGTGCTGTCAGTTTGTGTTGTAAAAATTCTAAGCATTCTGTATCGCCCGATTCTGCCTCAATAGTCAATTCCCACATAATTCACCTCGCAAATATTGTATGTAATTAAAATATTATTACTCATATAAAATTATTTATTTTTTTGTAAAATCTAATAAAGTTTTAATATAAATAGATGAAAATTTTGATTTTTTTGTATCATATATAAAATTCTGGTAATACTAAATACATAACAAGGTGAAACCTTGATAATGGAGGTAAAATTTTAATGTCACACAACAAAACAAACAATTATCAAAACAAACAGGCCGAAACCGCAAAAAACGAAAGCACCAATAAAACAAATAATGCAAATAGCACCAACAACGATTATAATTCAACCAACAAAAACACCAGCAATAAAAACACATCAAACTGTCGTTAAAATATTACAATTAATGTAATTTAAAAAATGCAAGCGAAATTTTATAACATCGCTGCATTTTTTTATTGACATAAATATTTATTTAAATTTACAAAAACCCTTGCTTTTTTTCAGTAAATTTGATATATTAATAGCGTTCACGGTTTGCATTTAAATTTAGTATTACATATAATATTTAATGCAATACATATGACACAGCACAGTAAAAAATTAATATGGAGCAACAAATCTTATTTAGAAGGAATAAAGCTAGCAAAGTTATAAAAATGCAATTAATTTATTTTAAATAGGACAATATGACAGCAGAAAAATTGCTTTCTAAAATTGCCAATTCAAATTAACAGTATTTTTGCTGTAATTTGAATGCAGTACAAGGCTCGCGAAGCGTGCAGGACAGGAGTTTATAAATAATAAATGACTGGTCTGAACGCAAAGCAGAAACGCAGTAATGCGTCAAATTGCAAGCAAAAATATGCGGGAGTAGCTCAGTTGGTAGAGCACTGCCTTGCCAAGGCAGTTGTCGCGGGTTCGAATCTCGTCTTCCGCTCCAAACGGTACCATAGCCAAGCGGTAAGGCAAGAGTCTGCAAAACTCTGATCCCCAGTTCAAATCTGGGTGGTACCTCCAATTTTTTTAAGATAATATGCCGAAGTGGCGAAATGGTAGACGCAAGGGACTTAAAATCCCTCGGGGGCAACTCCATGCCGGTTCGAGTCCGGCCCTCGGCACCAAATAAAAAAAACACCTTATTTGGTGTTTTTTTTATTTGGTGCCTTGGCCGGCATTCATAAATTGCAATTTATTATTACCTTTCTATTTAACTAACTTATTGCAATTTATTCATCGGGGTTTTGCCCTGCAAAACCCGTTGTTCGCTAAAAACAGTTTACTAAACTGTTTTCTTTACGCTCCAACCCCTCGGCACCAGTATTAAACCACTCACTTATAGTGAATGGTTTTTCATATTTTTTCACACCCTTACAAGTCCCTAGATAAAGCATTTTATAGGTATTTATTAATGTTTACATATTCTAATATATTTGATAAATTTAAGTTAATTTTTTAATGAATTTTGTTATAAATTTGTTTAAATTTTATACTCAAATTTGTCATTTTCTAACGGATTTCTAACGGAACAATTTTATATTATATAGTATTATGTCTTTTTGTATGATGTTTTATTGTGTTACTTGATTTGTTTTTCATTTTGTTTTTA
>Ga0172381_10000545_pt1 | contig 45423 bp, 48 predicted proteins | sample Leawel6488metaG_FD_119754 | JGI IMG/M metagenome (GOLD analysis project Ga0172381, IMG submission 119754) | Leachate microbial communities from a municipal landfill in Southern Ontario, Canada - Leachate well 64-88 metaG | ecosystem: Engineered > Solid waste > Landfill > Unclassified | place... | reverse complement strand
GGCTTGTTTCCTGCAAAAATCATCGAGTTTGCAGCCTTGAGTATCCGCGAGGTCTGCTCGTGCAAAGTCACGCTTGCAAGGAGCTTGAGCACGCCGTCGTCGATGCACTTCTGCAGCCGGATGGCCGAGAGCGCGTACTTGCGGATGGTCATCGGCTTGGTGGTTATCTCGGACTTCACACCCGGCGTGATGAAGAAGCTTATGCCTTGCGTTGAGAGGAACTTCAGCACCCCGAGGTTGCCGGTGTCAGCCAGCGAGATGAGAGCCGAGGAATCACAGATTATGTTTTTTTGAGGCATCCGTTGCATTACCTTCCAAGAATCGAGAAGACCTTTCCCATCCGCTCGCGTATCGACATCGTCTCGTACTTGTCGGAGATGGTGGTGTGGCCTATGTAGTTCGAGAGCTCGTCCTTGTCGACCTTGGCAAGGCTGCACACGACGCCAAGCGAGGCGCCGCCCGAATACATGCGCGCAGCTGCCTTGAGCCTGGACTTGAACGTGAGGTTGATTATGTAGCGGCCCAGCGACGCGGAAAGGTCGCGGACCATCGCCTCGGAGGAAAACACCAGGCGGGTGAACTCCTTCTCGTCGCCGTTCTCGAGCGCCTCGGACGCCTTGGCGAGCTCGAACTGGACGTCCTCGGTGAGCTCGTCAAGCTCCTTGGAGGCGTCTATGTAGGTCTTCTCGTGGAACTTGGAGAACGAGTAGGCGAGGCTTGCGAGCACGATGAAGCGCTCGTCGCGCTCAAGCAGGGCGATATCGGCCGCCTCGTCTGCATACATCTTCAGGGAGTTGCCGGCCTTCTTGTGGATGAACTCGCGCAGCTGCCTTACCTTCTCGGAAAAAAGCTCGCGGTTCTCCATGGCGTAGTTGACCTCAAAATGGTATATACAGTGCAGCCGTTTAAAACGGTTGCAGGGACCGCGTGCCAATCGCCAATAATATAACCACGAAAGAAGATACGATTAATCATGCCAAGAAAGGACCTGGAGGACGCGTATCTCAAGCTCCTTGAGCAGGGAAAGAGCGTCGAGGAAGTGGAGGCGATTGCAGCCAAGGGTGGCTGGGGCCAGGGCGACTTCTGGCACGACTGGGCGCTGGCCGGAGCAATCAAACGCTACCACAAGAAGCACGGCAAGACGGACGCGATGCGCGCCTACGAGTACCTCTATTTCATACTCGCGATACTGCTCGTGGTATTCGTGATGAGCTATTTCTCAAGGCCGCGCGCATAGCCGGCCGTTCAACAACGATTATATTGGCCCCTACACTACTGAATCCGGTTTTCTATGGCTGGGGAAGAGAAGGCGGAAAAGCCCGATTTTGTACTGAAGCACGAGGGCGGAAAGCGCGTCCTCGTGATTGATTACCGCAACAAGCCCTACGGCGCGGACATAATCGCCTACCCGCTTGCGATGCGCAACGTCATCGAGCGGCTGGAGGAGGCCGAGGCCGACGAGGTCGTGCTTTCGGAGTACTACGAGCGCATCTACAACGAGGACCAGACCCGGATGCTCAAGGGCATAGCCGACCTTGCAAGCAGGCTGGAGGCCGAGGCGGTCTGGAGCCCGTCCAAGCTCGGTAAGACCACGGACAGCAAGATACTTTCCGAAAGGCACAACAAGGTCCTCATAATCATCAACCTGCTCTACGAGGACCCCTTTCGGGCGTACATGGAGCTCATCGGCGCAATCAAAGTCGAGCTTTCCAAGGCGCACGACCTTGCAGGAGACGCGGCTGCCGACGAGGAGACGTACCTTTCCAACCTCAAGTTCATCAAGGACGCGATGGACGCCACCGAGCTCATCCAGCGGACCAAGAAGTACATAGCTGAGCTTGGCGAGATTCCGGCTGATCGGAGCATATACCACTCGCTTTTCGAAGTCGCCATCAAGCCGTCGTTCATAGGCTCGCGCATATTCTTCTCGGGCACCGAGTCGCTTGAGTTGATCAACCAGTACGAAGTGACCTCGAGCAAGGTGTTCATCTACAGGCACCCCGAGAAGGTCGAGTACCTGTACTACCTCCAGCCGCCGGAGTACGACCTGGCCCCGGAAAAATACTTTTTGCTTGAGAAGACCAAGGAAGTCGTGGCAAGCCACAGGCCGGGAAGCGTGTCCTTCATGGACATCGGCCAGGCGAGAAGGTACTTCAAGAAAATCTACAGCGCGACAATCGCGGACATCGCCAACAAGAACGGCATCGAGCTTTCTTCCGAGGAGCGCGAGGACCTCGCGGTCATAGTCTCGCGTTACACCATAGGCTACGGCATACTTGAAATCCTGCTTTCGGACAGGCAGATTACCGACATCTACGTGGACTCGCCGCTTGGCAACAGGCCCATCTACCTGGTGCACTCGAAGTACGGCCAGTGCCAGACCAACGTGGTGTACTCGGAGGAGGAGGCCAAGGCACTTGTGTCGCGCTTCCGCGCGCTCTCCGGAAGGCCGTTCGACGAGGCGCACCCCATACTTGACTTCGACCTTGCCGACTTGGAGACGCGCATCGCGGTAATCGGCAAGCCTCTTGCCCTGGACGGCACCGCCTTTGCGTTCCGGCTTCACAAGACCACGCCGTGGACCCTCGCCCAGTTCGTTGACCAGAAGATGTTCTCCTCGTTCTATGCCGGGATGCTGTCGTTTTTCGTGGACGCGCAGGCCTCGATGCTCATAGTCGGAAGCCGCGGTGCGGGAAAGACCTCGATGCTGCAGGCAATGATGCTTGAAATCCCGCAGAACCTCAGGATTATAGTGCAGGAGGACACGCAGGAGCTGCCCATCCCCGCGCTCAAGAAGCTCAATTTCAACGTCCAGCGCATGAAGACGCGGCCGCCCCTTGGCGCGCAGAGCGAAGCCGAGGTGAGCGCGGAGGACGCACTGCGCGTGGCGCTGCGGCTTGGCGACTCGGTGCTCATAGTGGGCGAGGTGCGCTCAACTGAGGCGCGCGCGCTTTACGAGGCAATGCGCGTAGGAGCTGTCGGTAACGTGGTCATGGGAACCATCCACGGCGAGAGCGCATACTCCATTTGGGACCGAGTTGTAAACGACCTGGGCGTGCCCACCACGTCATTCAAGGCAACTGACTTCGCAATAGTATCCGCGCCAATCCGCTTCCAGGGCTCGCTCAAGCGTTCAAGGAGGCTCATCGAGATTACCGAAGTCAAGAAGGAGTGGAACGAGGACCCGCTCCGCGAGGACGGCTTCCTCCAGTGGGCCACTTTCGACGCCAACAAGGACGACATGGAGTTCTTCCGCGACAAGATGAAGGACTCGCCCTGGATAAAAAAAGTCTGCAGGATACGCGGGCTTTCCGACGAGGACATCTGGAAGGAGATAGACTCGAGGGGGAAGGCAAAGCAGCTCCTCGTGGACATGAAGAACAAGTACGGCGTGCCCGACCTACTGGAGGCACAGAACACGGTGAAGGCGCACATCAAGTACCTCCTGCTTGAGGAGAAGCAGCGCGAGGACTCGGGCTTTTTGGATTACGACAAGCTGCTTTCAGATTACGAGGAGTGGGTAGTGCAGAACCTCCTCAAGCCCCTGACGTCCGCCGACAATAGCCAGCAGCAGGGACAGTGAGTGCAAGAAGCAGTTCCAGTGATTTTGTTTGCCGCAAAAAACCGCCCCAAAGCAGGTCGCCAAGTTCCGGCAGTCTCTTTACGGCGACAAGCAGGCGACTGCGCAGGCAATCACGCCCGAAAGCAGGGTCTCCAAGACCCCGTTCTTCGTCACGCTCACGCGCTGGGGCGGAAAGCAGTTCTCAGGCCTGGCAAAGAACACCACCTTTTCGCTTGAGGAGGCCGAAGTCTTCGAGTTCATGGGATTCGGCGTAACATCCGACGAGTACAAGAGCACCTACACCGGGCTGATGGTCTACGGCCTGGCGATATGCGCAGTGCTTGCGGCCGGCCTGGTACTCCTTTTGCGCAGCAGCGTGGACATGAACATACTGTTCATATTCGCAGGCATACTCGCGCTTTTGCCCATCATCCTGAGCTACATCTACCTGAAGCTGCCGTTCTCGCTTGCTGAGAACGAAAAGAAGCTGGCGCTGGCATACACGCCCGAAATCGTCAACTACCTGGTAATGAGCATGAGGCTCACGCCAAACCTCGAGAAGGCAGTTGACTTTGCGGCAAGCCACGGACGCGGGAAGATTGCGGAGGACCTGAAGACCGTGCTGTGGCGCACCCAGCTTGGGACGTATTTCAGCGTGGAGGAGGGCCTGGACGAGCTTGCCTACCGCTGGGGGCCGTACAGCGACGAGTTCAAGCACGCGCTCATGCTCATCCGCTCCTCGGTTATGGAGGCAGACAGCAACAGGCGAAGCGAGATGCTCGAACGCGCAGCTGCCGACGTGCTTGAGGGAAGCAAGGAGAAGATGGACATCTACGCGCGCCAGCTTTCCCAACCTACGGTCTACCTGTACTACTTCGGTATCCTCCTGCCGCTTCTCCTGGCGATAATACTGCCAATAGGCGGCGCGATGACCGGGATGGACATCGCAAAGGCCGAATACATCTTCCTGGTGTACAACATCTTCATCCCCATCGGAGTATACCTGTTCGGCTCGAACATCCTTGGGACAAGGCCGCCCACTTACGTGCCGCCGGACATCCCCGAGGACTTCTTCTCGCTCCCAAAGAAGGGAATCTGGGAGGTCGGCTCGCTCAAGATACCCTACAAGGCCGCCGCAATCGCCGCGTTCTTTTTGCTCGTGGGCGCGGGCTTCCTTGCGGACAAGCTCGTGCTTGACGCAATCCCAAGCTACGAGGCCGCGAACAACCCCGTGGAGAACATGCTCCACATACCCTGGCTTTACGACAACTACGGCATCCTCTTCGGGCAATACTCGATATCGGGGCTGCTGCTAGGCTTCGCGGTCTGCATATCCATCTACCTGGTCGGAAAGTACTCGGCAAGAAAGAAGGTCCAGGACGAGGTGAGGCACATGGAGACCGAGTTCAAGGACGCGCTGTACGTGCTCGCCTCGCGGCTTGGCGAGAACCGGCCAATGGAAGAGGCGCTGCGGCAGGCCGTCGAGTTCCTGCCAAAGAGCAAGATTGCATCCGACGTGTTCCGCAAAATCCTGCAGAACATCTCCGAGATGGGGATGACAATCGAGTCCGCAATATTCGACCCCACCTTCGGAGCAGTGAAGAACTACCCGTCCGAAATAATCCGCGGCGGGATGCAGATAATGGTGGACTCGGTTGAGCTTGGAGTGAACGTGGCCGCAAAATCCCTGCTTTCGCTCTCGCTGCAGATACGCAACCAGCAGAAGATTGACGAGATGCTCAGAAAGCTCCTCTCCGACGTCACGACGATGCTTGGCACGATGTCGATGTTCATCGCGCCAATAGTGCTTGCGGTGGTCGGCGCGCTCCAGCGAATGGTGACCGGCGCCATAACGAGCTCGTGCGCCTCCCAGAGCACCGCGACTGCAGGCACCGCGAGCACCGCCAGCCTTGGCGGCCTGTCAACGGGCATATCATTCTGCCCCGAAGGGAAGAGCATCTCCGACATTTCCGCGGACCCGGCCACGTTCGTAATCATAATGGGCGTGTACTGCATCGAGATAGTCATACTCCTTACCTACTTCAACTCGCAGATAGAGGACACCAACAACGAGCTGCACACTTACATGTCGATTGCGTACGCGCTCCCGATAGCGACGTTCCTGTACGTCGCCGTGTCTTTCGCAGTAGGCATGTTCATGAACCTGGGATGAAATATGGCAGTAGAGACGTTCCCGCTCACTGAAATCGGCATAGTGCTGCTCGTCGCGGTAATGGGCAGCATCATAATGCGCTCGCTCAAGCAGAACGAGGTCCTAGGGTACATCCTTGCGGGGATGATACTCGGCCCTATCGGCTTCGGCTACCTGCAGCCGAACACGGGCCTGGCCGCGCTGTTCGGCGAGCTCGGGCTCTTCGTGCTGATGTTCTACCTCGGCATCGAGCTTTCGTTCAAGAAGTTCGTCGAAGCGGGCCCCAGCGCATTCATACTCGCGTTCGCCGAGATGGTCTCGCTCACCTGCGGGGGCGGGCTGCTGGTCGCCCTGTTCGGCTTCTCGCCGTTCTTTGCACTCATAGTCGGGGTGATGATATTCTGCCACTCGACACCTGTTGTCGCAAAGGTCATAGTTGACTTCAAGCTCTCCGACACCAAGGTGGCGAATATAGCCCACGCAATACTCGTGCTCGAGGACATGGTCGCCGTGCTGCTCGTGGTCTTCCTCACCAGCCTTTCGGCGAGCGGGAACGCGGTCAGCCTGTCGCTTACCGCAGTGGTGTTCACCGTTGCGATGTATTCCATAGTGCGCAGGCTCTCGAAGAAGGTGGAGGCGTACCTGCTCTCGCACGGCTACGGCCACCAGGAGACCTCGCTTTTCGCACTCGGCGTGGGGCTTGCGGTGTGCGCGCTTGCGTCCTCGCTGAACATATCCATAGTCATCGGCGCGCACTTTGCGGGGTTTGCGATGTCGGACACGCAGGCGGGGCAGAAAATCAAGAAGGACCTCAACTTCCTGCGCGACTTCTTCCTGCTGTTCTTCTTCGTAAGCTTCGGGACGACCCTGTTCTACGACTCCTCGCTTGAAGTGCCGCTGCTCCCGCCGCTTTCGGACCTGACGACCCTTGTCGCAGTCGCCCTCAGCCTCACCGCCCTCCTGATAGTGATGAACTTCTTCGTGTTCGGCCTCATAGGCAAGAGGCTGGGGCTGTCGTCTGACGAGGCCAGCCTCGCCGCCACGCTGCTGCTGCCGCTCGGCGAGTTTTTGGTCATCATCGCAACAACCGCGATGCCGGTGCTTTCCCCGCGCGAAGCAGCCATAATCTCGCCCCTTGCGTTCATCCTCATACTCATAACGGTCAGCGTGTTCCAGCCGCTCTACGACAACAGGCACCACCACCGCAGGGCGATGGAGCTGTTCCCCCAGAACCCGCTTCCTGAAAAGCGGCGCGTGCCGGCCAGGCACACGGACGAGACGTTCGACCGGCTCAAGCGCATAATGATTAACACGTTCACGATAATGTGCATCGCCGGGCTTGCGCTGTTCCTCTACGACGCCGTGCCGCAGGCGGCCATCCCGTTCAACTTCGGCCGCGAGCTGTTCTTTGCAATCGCGTTCATCGTGTGCGCCGCCTACCCGGCCAACGCGGTGTTCAAGTCCATCCGGTACATCTACCGCCACCAGAAGGGCCTTGCGATGCGCGGCCAGTTCGACATAACCAAATTTAAGCTGTGAACTCCTAAGGGAAAGCTGTATGATACAGAACGAGATGGGCTTCGAAATCCAGTGGGAGTACGTCATAATGCTCGCCGGAATCATGATGATACTCGTCGCATTCGTGTACGTCCTCTACAACACCACGAGCAGCGTGCGCGAGGCGGTTCACAAGAACTTCGGTACCGGAAATGACTACGTCGAGGCCGCGCCCTCGAACGAGACCAATACGGCATCGGTGCGCCTCGTTTTGCGGGACCTGCCGGGCGGATGACGCAAAGCCGCCGGGAGTTGAGCGGGCGTATGGAAAGACACATCGGGGGATATTGACGCGCATGAAAGGAAGCAGGCAAAAAAGTAGCGCGCTTTTGCCGTAAGGGGGGATTTCAATGAAGGACGAAGGCTCGGCAGGCAAAAAGCAGGAAAAATCAAACTCGCAGCTGCTTATTTACGCGGCACTCGGAATCGTGTGCATATTGGTCGTCGTCTTCTTGGCGGGCGGGTTCGGCACGACCCCCGCCGCTGCGCCGATTGCAAACACTGCCATTCCCACGGCCATACCGTCGCCTTCCCTTTCGGCGTCGGCGCCCACGCCGCAGGCACCATCCCCAGAACCAAGCGTGGTTGCGGAACGGCCAACAGTGGGGGCGGCAGCTCCCGGCATAGACGATTTGGGTCCTGCTGTCGAGGCGGCTGCCAACAAGGCGCTTTACTCAAGGAACGCAACCAAGAGCATCACCCTTTCACGCCAGACGTACAACGTCGGGCCGCTTACGAACCCGTCGCGCACCTACTACCAGGGAGACGTGGTCGCAATAGTTCAGAATGGCAGCAGCTTTACATCAGTCAACCTGAAAATCACCGTCTATGACGTGCTCAAAGGCGAGGTCAACTCCCACGTCGTGTCGGCAAGCTCGGTCCTGGACATAAACGGACGGCAAGTCTCGGTGTCCGGCTCGGATGCCGACTTCAAGGCGTCGCTGCCTTGCCTTGGAGGGTCCGTGTACGTCTATGCTGAAGAGGCCGGAAGGACGTTCACTCCGAGGGAGCTGTTCGAAGAGATTGTAGCCGTCTGCCCGGCGTAGGGAAAAAGAGGGAAAGCCACCGAAGGGATTTGAACCCTCGACCTATTGCTTACGAGGCAATCGCTCTACCAGTCTGAAGCTACGGTGGCGGCTGGATCACGGCAAAACACGAAAGTATGGAACGTGTTCCGCGTTTTGCCTATAACGCAACTGGATGCCCTTCGGCTTATTCCCAGTTCGTTATGTCAGGAAATTAAAGGGGCGTTCAATGTTTAAATTCTACGCCTTCCTATGACAACTTGCAAATGGAACCGCTAAAGGTGGGAATATTCCACCGCCCGGAAAAGGGGAACGAGCACTGCGAGGCCCACAGGTTCGAAATAGCCGTGGGCACCGAGGAGGGGCTACGCTCGAACTACGGAAAGGAGGGGTTCACCCTCAGGGGAGTACACGACTTTTCCGAGCTCAACCCGGCACAGAGAAGGTCCCTTGAGGACTTCCACGGGGGTGCGCGCACCAAACCGGGCGGCCACGTCCGCTGCGGCTACATGAACGCGGTCTGCGTGAGGCTTTCGGACCGGTGCAAACTCGCGGTGTTCAACGACTACTTCCCAAAGGACGACCTCCCTAGGGAACGGAACGGTCTTGGCGCGGTGTTTGAGGACTGGTGCCTGGAGCACCTGCAGAACCGGGAGAAGGTCACGCACGTGGCAACCGCCCGCTACCTAGACGGCCTTGCTGACGAGGAACCCGGCCTGAAGAAGAAGGCCGGGAGACTGCTGAACAGCCTGAAGACCAACCAGGAGCGGATTGACCAGCTTGAAAAGAGGGGTACGGACACGGCCAGGCCGCACCTAATCAGGCAGTGGAGAAAGAACCTCAGGAACCAAGTTTAAATTCCCCCTTCACCAAATCTCTTAAGAAAAAGCAGCCTCCGCCCTTTGGTGCACTTTTTATGAAGCTTGAACTGATGAACTTCCTCACTGGCTTCGTGCTGTCCGGAGCCATGGCCATGTTCATCGAGCGCAAGGATGTGCTCACGTTCGGCGGCATGCTCACGGCAATCGCCCTGGGCACCATGGTCTACGGCCTCGGCGGGCCCCTGTGGATGGGAGTGCTATTCGCGTTCTTCATATCATCAAGCGCCCTCACCAGCCTCTTTGAGAAGGAAAAGGAGAAGGTCAACCGCGAGCAGTTCGAGAAGGGAGGGCCCCGCGACCCCTGGCAGGTCATAGCGAACGGCGGGCTCTCGTCCGGCCTTGCGGCGGCGTACTTCCTCTACCCCCAGCCCATCATGCTTGCCGCGTTCCTCGGCGTGCTTGCGACGGTGAATGCAGACACCTGGGCCACCGAGTTAGGCGTGCTGAGCAGGCGCGTGCCCCGGCTTGTGACCACCCTCAAGTCGGTTGAGAGGGGCCGCTCGGGCGGGATTACCCTCCTTGGGAGCGTCGCCTCCCTTGCGGGAGCGCTTTTCATAGGCGGGTGCGCGGTTGTCCTCGCAGGCATCTTCGACCCGACGCTCCTGTACGCCATAGGCTGGGAAAAAGTGGTAATCATCTCCGGGCTTTCGGGTTTCCTCGGCTCGGTCATAGACAGCCTCCTCGGAGCGACCATACAGGCCCAGTACTACTGCGGGGTCTGCAAGAAGAACACCGAACAGCGCGTGCACCATTGCGGCACCCGCACCGTGCTCAAGACGGGCTTCAGCATAGTTGACAACGACACGGTCAACCTGCTTGCGTCCATAGCTGGCGGCATCATCGCGGCCTTGCTTTTCCCCTTGCTTTAAATTCTTTGCAAGCAAAAAAGTATTCCTGCCAATCCATTCCCATTTGCCGAGGTGGCAGAATCCGGTATTGCGCTGGTCTCGAAATAGCCTAACGCCCTTCCAATGGGATTTCGGCTTTCCCTGCACGAAACGCAGGCGAGAAAACCAGTGCCCTTGCGGGCTTTTGGGTTCAAATCCCAACCTCGGCGCTTCTTATTTTTATTTTCTAGTCAAAGCGGCTAAAATTAGAAAAACTAAAATGCCAAGTCCAGATATTTCTCCATCAAACACGTAATCACCTTACTCAAAAAAATCGAGCACAAACACGAGGGTGAAAAAAGAATTTAAGAAGATAGGTAAATTTTCTAGTAATGGGAAGTAAAACGAAGAAAAAGTATGTTTTTCAGTAAAAAAATTAGAAAACACAAATACGCATCATATTTTATTCGCCTGACGGATTAGCTTCTTTTCCAAGGAGGTCTTTTCCAAATGCAACCGCCAAAGACGCCCGAACTACCCAAGCCGAACGGCAAGAAAGGCATCGTCAACCTGTCGATAAAGTACGACGTGTTTACCGAGAAGCACCCCGAACGCGACAGCCAGCTTGTGATGATGCGCGTCAAGCCGTTGAACGGGGAAAATTCAGCGGAAGGCATCGCGGGCCACTTGGTGGGAAAAATCCAGGTCAACTCGCTCAGCGAGCGGATGCTCAAGGAGTTCAAGAGGGAAGGCCTGGAGATAGTGCCCTGCGACGAGGCGGGAAACGGCTTCATCTACCGGCCGATAAACAACAAGGCAGAAGTGACGCTTTATGAGAAAGTCCTCAAGTCAAGGAAGGAAAAGATTGAGGACACGCTTGCGGCAGTGAAGAAGGAATACCCGGACAAGCCCTCGCGAAGCAAAGAACACAGCGAAAGGATGTTCCAGTAGCCTACTTCTTCTTTCCCTTCGGGACCGCGCCAGCCCTGACGGCCCGGCCGTCCTTTCCGTTCCTTTTCCAAAGCAGGTAGGAATAGACGAAGAGCCCGAAGGACGCGACTATTATCAGGAACATCCCCAGGAGGAGCGCCTTGGGGAGCACGATTGCGCAGACCACGAGAGCAGCGCCGATTGCGTAGAAGACCTTTGCGCCGAGCTTGTGCGTGCGGCTCCAGTTGTCCTCGCTTGACAGAGCCCAGGGCGTGCGGATGCCTACGAACCAGCTGGGCTTGCAGTCCTCCAGGTAGTAGCCTAGGCAGACGAAAAGGAGGCCGAGGAGCACCGATATCGCCACGCCCATGTCGAAGCGGTAGCCGAGGTTGGCTGCGATTGACAGGAGGACTACCGCGAAGAAGAACTGGACGAGCGCGAAGGTCAGCACCCAGTATTTTTCGCGCGCCTTGGCGCCGTACTTGTACCAGAGGGGGTCGAACTTGGGGATTGCGTAGAAGAACACCAGCATCACAAGCGGCAGCGCGCCGAGCCAGACCAGCGAGCCGCTGCCAGAAAAGCCATTAGCCTTGCCGTCAACCCCCCAGTGGGTGGCGACCTTGCTTGGGAGGCTTGGGGCTATCCAGATGCTGAACAAAAGGCAGCAGAGGGCGAGGATTATCGCGGCTGAGAAGTACTTCGGCAGGTCCATAAAATAAGACGGGCAGCGGCGGGATAAAAGGGTTGTGATGGGCAACCGGGCGAGGGGGCCAAAGGCCAAGCGATTGCCTAATCCTTTGGAAGCGCCAGGACGGCGCCGGTGTTGGCGCTGGTCACTAGGAACGCGTAACGCGAAAGCCATCCGGTCCTTGCCCTGGGCTTGAACTTGGGCAGCGCCTTCTGCCGTCGTGCAATCTCGGCATCGCTCACGCCGACAAGCTCGAGCTTTTCCTTTCCGATGTCCATCAGAATCCGCTCGCCCTCGCGGACTATTGCAAGCGCTCCTCCCGCGGCTGCTTCCGGGGAGACGTGGCCGACGCAGGTGCCTGAGGTGCCGCCGGAAAAGCGGCCGTCGGTGACTATGGCGACGGCCTTCTCCAAGCCCATGCCGACGATGTTGGACGTCGGCGCAAGCATCTCGGGCATGCCTGGCGCGCCCTTGGGGCCTTGGAAGCGTATGACAACGACGTCGCCGGGCCTGATTTTTCCGGAAAGGATGGCGTCGTTTGCAGCGTCCTCGGAGTCGAAGCATCTTGCCCTGCCAACGAAACGCATGCAGGACGGGTCCACTGCAGCGGCCTTGATTACCGCGCCGTCGGGCGCGAGGTTGCCGAAGAGCACGCAAAGCCCTCCGCGGGAAAGGAACGGCCGGCTTATTGACCGGATGACTTTCGAACCTGAAACCTTGGCCGTTGCTATCACTTGGCCTACGGTCTTCCCGCTTACCGTGGGGCAGCCCTTATCCAGGCCGCCGGCCTTGGAGACTTCCAAAAGTATTGCGCTGACCCCGCCTGCCGCGTCAACGTCCTGCAGGTGGACATCACCGGTTGCGGGAGAAACTTTGCAGATGTAGGGCGTCTTTGCGGCAATCGAGTTGATGCGGGAAAGCGGGTATTCAAACCCCGCCTCGTGCGCAAGCGCAAGCCCGTGGAGCACGGTGTTCGTCGAGCCGCCCATCGCCATGTCCAGGATGAAAGCGTTGTCCAAGGACGCGGGGGTGACTATCTGGCGGGGGGTAGGGGCGCCTGCAATCGCCATCTCCACTATTCTCTTTCCAGCGGCCTTGGCAAGCTCCTCGCGGCGCTTGTCAACTGCAGGGATTGTGCCGTTTCCGGGCAACGCAATCCCGATTGCCTCGGCAAGGCAGTTCATCGAGTTCGCGGTGAACATCCCGGCGCACGAGCCGCAGCCCGGGCACGCGGCCTTCTCGACGTCGGAAAGCCGGATAAGCGGAATCTTGCCGGACTTGTATGCGCCCACCCCTTGGAAAACCGAGACTAAGTCAAGCGGCTTGCCATCGGCACCCTTTCCTGCAAGCATCGGGCCGCCTGAAAGGTAGATTGTCGGCACGTTGGTGCGCAAGGCAGCCATCAGCATCCCCGGCACTATCTTGTCGCAGTTTGCGATGCAAAGCAGGCCGTCAAGCTTGTGGGCTTCCACCATCGTCTCAACCGAGTCCGCAATCAGCTCGCGCGACGCCAGCGAGTAGTGCATCCCGGAGTGGCCCATCGCGATTCCGTCGTCCACCGCGATGGTGTTGAACTCGAAGGGCACGCCACCGGCCTCGCGGATTGCCTTCTTTGCAATCTGGCTGACCTTCCGGAGGTGGATGTGGCCGGGAACTATGTCGCAATAGGAGTTGGCTATGCCTATGAAAGGCTTCCCAAAATCCTCCTCGGAAAGGCCGCAGGCCCGGAAGAGCGCGCGGTGGGGAGCGCGGGAAAAGCCTTTCTTTACTTCGTCGGAACGCAACGCAGCCATCACGGTCACCGCGTCTCCACCCTAACGAACAGCTTGCGGATTTGCGAGCCCACCTTCTCGATGAGCTCGGCCTTTTCCTTTGCGTCAAGCTCCTCGAACTTGTGCTTGCCTGCCTGGTTTTCGGCAACCCACTCCCTTGCGAAGCGGCCGTCCTCAATCTCGTCAAGTATTGCGGACATCTCCCTGCGCGTTTCCGGGGTCACTACCCTAGTCCCGCGGGTCCAGCCGCCGTAGCGGGCGGTCTCGCTGACTTGGTTGTACATGAAGCTGATGCCGCCGGCTTGTATGAGGTCAACTATGAGCTTGAGCTCGTGCAGGCACTCGAAGTAGGCGATTTCAGGAGGGTAGCCGCGGTCAACCAGGGTCTGGAAGCCTGCCTTAATCAGCTCAGAGACGCCGCCGCACAGCACGGCCTGCTCGCCGAACAGGTCGGAGAGGGTTTCCTGCTCGAAGGTGCACTCAAAGACGCCGGCGCGCGAACATCCGAGCGCCTTTGAAAGCGCAAGCACGGTCTTGCGGGCATTGCCTGTGGAATCCTGATGGACCGCCGCAAGCGCGGGGGTGCCGAATCCCTCCTGGTAGGTCTCGCGCACCCGCCTTCCGGGCGACTTGGGCGCGACCATCACCACGTCGACGTCCTTTGGCGCAACAACCTGGCCGAAGACTATCGAGAAACCGTGGGAGAAGTAGAGCGTCTTGCCAGGGCGAAGGTTGGGCCTGACGTTCTCTTCGTAAACCTGCTTGTGCATCATGTCAGGCACGAGGATGCAGATTATGTCAGCGGCTTTCGCAGCGTCGCCCATCGGCATGACTGTAAAGCCGTCGCTTTTGGCAAGAGCCTCGCTTTTGGAGCCCGGACGCAGGCCGACCACCACGTCCAGTCCTGAGTCCTGGAAGTTGCACGCTTGCGCCCGTCCTTGTATGCCGTAGCCTATGACGCAGACTTTCCTTCCATCAAGGATGGAACCGGAGATGTCGCTGTCGTGCAGCACGCTTACCTTATACTCGCCGTCGTTCGCCATTTTCTCACCCATGGTTTAAACTAGGCGGGTTGCCGATTGTTCTCTTAGCGTATTGGTTTACAAGCAGGCGGGTAAAAAAGCCAACCTAAACGTGACAGGACAAGAACTGGCAAATCGGAAAATAACTGGAAAGGAAAAACAAAAGAAGAAAAGTGAAAAAAGAAAAATGGACGAAGCGAATTCTGCCCGAGCCTACTTCCTCGGGACGATTACCCACATTATGAAGTAGAGCAGGATGAACGCGCCGTAGAACGGCGGTATCATCGCAAGCGCAATCCACACGAGCCGCACTATGGTGGGGTCCATGTGGTAGTAATCCGCGATGCCGCCGCACACCCCGCCCAGGATGCGGTCCTTGGACGAGCGGTACAGGCGCCTTACTTTGGCGCTTTCCTTTCTGGTTTCTTTCCTAGCCATCAAAATCACCCTTTGTCGCAGCACTCGCATCCGCAGTCGCATCCGCACCTGCAGCTGCGGCGGAACGGGAGCGAGAGGAATCCAAGCACCAGGAACGCCGCGAATATCAGGCCGTAGTTCGACTGGATGAGCGACATTATCTGGATGAACGCCACGTGCGGCCAGTAGAGGTTCACTATCCCCAGGAGCGACATTACAACCCACGCCGCCCAGACTGCGCCAGCTGCGTCAATGAAGGGCCGTGCGAAGCGCAAAAACCGCGGCAGCAGGCGGATTGCGTACTTTGCGTACTCGAAGAACAGCGCAACTGCGAAGAACAGCGCGATGTTGGAAAGGAAGAACTCGGACACCGACGGGAAGAACCCGCCCTTCGCGCCCACGTCAAGGAAGCTCAAAAGCCAGGCGAAGATTGCAAGCATCGCGGTGCCGAAGAGGCTCTTGAATAGGGGTGAAAGCGCGCTCAGGTAGCCCCAGGAGCGGTGGCAATGGCAGTGCTCGCCGCAGTTGCAGGAGAATGAGCCTCCGAAAACGCGGGTTTGCGGCCTGCGCAAGGCGTTGTGGCGGCCCTCGAACCTCTCGTCGAAGCTGCTCTCGATGCGCTCGCCGAGGTCTTCCATGCTCTCGCCGAACTCCTCGCCCCAGTCCCGCATGTGGCGCGCGAACCTTCCGGCTCCGGAGCGGCCTTCGTAGGAACGTTTCCTGCTTCTTGCCCTTGTTGCCATAGTCATCAACCCTTGCGCAATGGGACGCCTTCCCATCAACCCTGCTTTATCATTATCCCGTCTATGAGGTCGCCGATGTCCTCGCACTTGTCAATGGCATCCTCGAACGATTCGGCAATCTCCTTGTACTTGAGAATCTTGAGGGAGTTGTTCGACTGGAACAGCTCGGCTATGTACTTGCGCGAGAGGTCGTCGGACTGGGTCTCGATGTCGTGCAGCTTCTCGCACTGCTTCTCCACCCCGACGCGGCCGTTGTGGAGCTCCTTGACAATCGCGTCAACGTTCCGGGTGGCTGTAAGCAGGAGGAACGACATCTTGACAAGGCCGTCGGAAGGCTCCTTGATGCCGAACATCTTCATGTTCAGCGCAATCTTCTCGATGTGGTCGAGCACGTCGTCGAGGTCCTGCGAAAGCTCGTAGATGTCCTCGCGGTCAAACGGGGTAATCAGGGAGCTGTTGAGTTCGCAGTCGATTTCGCGGCGCTTTACGTCGCCGCTCTTTTCAATCTCGCGGATCTGGACGATTATCGCATCGGCCTTGGCGTCGTCGGAGTAGTTGAGCATCAGCTCGTGGAGCTTCTCGGCACCGGCCACCATCTTGGAGGACTGGACCCTAAGCATGTCGTAGAATATCTTCTCGGTCGGGATTATCCAGCGGAGTATTCGCTGCACCAAAGCGCCTCACCAACACTGAATTGATTAGCAAAAGTCCCCTGTTAAAGCCTTCGGACGCGGGCGGCAAAGACGACGATTATAAAAACGCCGGACGATGATTACTTGGAGCGCAGTACGCGCTTTCCGGGGACCTTGACTTGATTGAGCTTCTCATCCTGCTCGTCTTCCTTTCGCTCTTTTTCGATTTCGTCAACGGCTTCCACGACTCAAGCAACGCCATAGCCACGGTCATACTGACCAAGGCGCTCTCGGTGAAGCAGGCGCTCATACTTTCAGCCACGCTCAACTTCATCGGCCCGTTCCTCTTCGGCACAGCGGTTGCGCAAACGATAGGCACCGGGATAGTGGCTCCCGGCGGCATCACCATGCACCTGCTGATAGCCGCGCTCGTAGGCTCGATTACCTGGGGCCTCATCACCTGGGCCATGGGCCTCCCAAGCAGCTCCTCGCACGCGCTCATCGGCGGCATAACGGGAAGCGCGATTGTCGCCTACGGCCTCGGCGGCGTGAACCTTGCGGGGCTTTCGGGCATATTCCTAGCGTTGGTAATCTCGCCGATTGCGGGAATATTCGTGGGCTTTGCGATGATGGTGCTGATGGTGTGGCTGTTCCGGCGCCAGAACCCCCACCGCGTGAACTACATCTTCAAGCACCTCCAGGTATTCTCCTCGGCGTTCGTCTCGCTTTCGCACGGCACCAACGACGCGCAGAAGACCATGGGGGTAATCACCGCCGGGCTGGTCGCTGCCGGCATGATCGATGGGTTCGCCGTGCCCTGGTGGGTCATGGTAATCAGCGCAAGCGCCATCTCGCTTGGCACGCTTTCGGGCGGCTGGAGGATAATCAAGACTATAGGGACGAAGATAGTGAGCCTGCGGCCGATACACGGTTTCTGCGGCGAGTTCTCCTCGGCGATTGTGATCCTTTTTGGAAGCATCAGCGGGATGCCCCTGAGCACAACCCACATAGTGTCCTCCTCCCTGATGGGGGTGGGCTCGGTTGAGCGCATCCACGCAGTCAGGTGGATCGTCGCCCGGAAGATAATCTGGGCGTGGTTCCTCACCATTCCCGCTTCGGCTGCGGTTGCCGCTTTCGCATACATCGTCGTGCCGGTGTAGTGCCCAAATCGCCAACCAGCCACTGCCTTACAAATCTTTTTATTCCCGGACGCGGACAAGTTACTTTCATGAACAACGCGGTAAAGGCGACTGATGCGGTCCGCACTTTCTCCAGCTTCCGCTTCGGCTATTTCTTCTATTGAACGGGCCAAGGAAAACTTGGTTCTCCGCTCCCTTGGGCTTTGCGGGCTTTTGGAGGCGGCCGGGAATTTTTCATCTAGCCGGCAAAATCGGCAAATGGGTAAAATTCGATGAACGCGGACAATGGGGCATCTGAAAGCAGGATGTGCGCAATCATAGGCGCAAAAGGCACAGCGCAGGCCACCGGGCAGATTGGCAAGGCCGCAAGCCTTGGCATCGGGCTTGTGGAGCTGCGCATGGACCTGGTCTTCGGAAACTGCATCCCAGATTTCGGGCTCGTTGGGAAAGCGCACGAGAATGGCCGAAAGTGCATCGTCACGTTCCGCGACAAAAAAGAGGGCGGGGCGTTCCACGGCGAGGGAAAGAAGGCGTTGATTCTGCGGGCGATTGAAGCGGGAGCGGATTTCGTTGACGTGGAAATCGCGCACCCGGAAACCATCAAGGCGGTTGCGCCGCAGGCAAAGGCAGCTGGCTGCAAAACCATCGGCTCGTGGCACGACTTTGGGACAAAGCCGGAATTAACCAAGGTGGTTGAAGCGGTAAGGAAGGCCAATGAACTGCCAGTTGACATCGCCAAAGTGGCATTCGCGGTTTCAAACGAAAAAGAAGGCAAGAAGGCCATCGCCGAACTTGCAAATGCGGCAAAGCTTTCAGGCATGCCGGTAGTCATATCGCCGATGGGCGCGGACGCCGCGAAAAACCGCGCTTACGCGCTGTCGCTGGGCTCGGAGTTTGCATACTGCATCCTTGAAGGCTCGGAAGGGATGCATGGGGTTCCGGCTTGCAGCGAGCTTGCAAAAAACTTGGCAACGTTGACGGGACAAGGTTAGACGACATGGCAATTGACGCAAAGGCAAAGGTGTTCGCGGTAATCGGCGACCCGGTGGAGCACTCGCTCAGCCCGGCCATGCACAACGCGGCATTCTCGCACCTGGGAATCGACGCGGTTTACGTCGCATTGCACGTCACGCCGGCAAACCTGGCTGCGGCAATCGCAGGCTTCAAGGCAGCGGGAATAGCGGGGCTCAACGTGACCATCCCTCACAAGCTTGCGGTAATCCCGCTGGTGGACGGGTTGGACGGGAGCGCAAAAAGCGTGGGCGCGGTGAACACTATAATCAACCGCGACGGATTGCTGGTCGGGTACAATACAGACGTTTATGGTTTTCGCCGCGGCCTTGAACGGCTTGTCGGGAGCACGAAAGGGATGAGGGTAGTAATCCTTGGCGCTGGGGGGGCGAGCCGCGCAGTTGTGCAGGCCTTTGACTGGAGCAACGAGTTGGCTGTACTCAACCGGTCGGTTGCGAACGCGCAGAAAATCGCGGGGCTTGCAAAGACTGCAAAGGCAACCGCACTCGCGCTGGACGGCCAGAACATCCAAGAAAGCCTCAAGACCGCCGACTTGCTTGTGAACGCGACCCCGCTTGGGCTGCACGGCGAGAACCCGGTTCCGGACGGGCTTTTGCGGAAGGACCTGGCAGTGTTCGACCTTGCTTACGAGAAGGGCAAGGCAACCGCACTAGTAGGGGCTGCAAGGAGGATTGGAGCGAAAGCAGCGGACGGCAAGGAGCTGCTCCTTTACCAGGGAGTGAAGGCATTCGAACTGTTCACGGGAGAACCCGCGCCGGTTGAAGTGATGAGACGGGCAATTGAGGAATGATTATGGACCCTTTTGAATTCGGAAGCGCGTTTCGCATCAAGGTATTCGGCTCAAGCCACGGCCCGCACATCGGAGTTGAAATCAAGGGCTGCCCCGCGGGAGTGAAGGTGAGCGAGCAGGAGATTCAGGAGCAGCTTGACCGCCGAAGGCCGGGCCAGTCCGCGCTTACTACCCAAAGAAAGGAGCCGGACATCGTCGAGATTCAAAGCGGCATGGCCGACGGCATCACAACCGGCGACCCCATATGCATGATCATCCGCAACAGGGACGCCGCACCCAAAGCGTACGACAACCTCAAGGACACCCCGCGGCCGGGGCACGCGGACTTTCCAGCGAGGGTGAAGTACCCCGACCTGGACCTTTCGGGAGGCGCGTTCTTCTCCGGAAGGATGACCGCCTGCATGGTGATGGCCGGAGCTGTCGCGAAAAAGATGCTTCAAAAAGAGGGCATTGTGACGATGGCGTTCTTGCAGGCTGCAGGAAAAGCGGTTGCTGAAAAGCCGGTGTCCGAAGAGGAAATCCAAAAGAACACGTATGCCAATGCAGCGCACGCCGCAACGGCAAAGGACGCGGAGAGGATGGCCGCGGAGATGGAGTCCGCAAGGAAGAACGGCGACTCCGTCGGCGGAGTGGTTGAGGCGCGGATAACCGGATTGCCCGTTGGAACCGGGGGACCGTTGTTCGGCTCTCTTGAAAGCAGGCTCAGCTCGGCTCTTTTTGCAATCCCGGCAGTGAAGGGAGTGGAGTTCGGCTCGGGTTTTGCAGGCGCAAGAATGCACGGCTCGGAGAACAACGACGCGTTTGCCATACTCAACGGCAAAGTAGTCACCAAGACCAACAACGCGGGGGGGATACTTGGCGGGCTTGCAACCGGCATGCCCGTAGTGCTGCGGGTCGCGTTCAAGCCCACCCCAAGCATCGCAAGGCCGCAGGACACCGTGAACCTTTCGACGATGAAGGAGACCAGGATTGAGATAACGGGACGGCACGACCCGTGCGTGGCCGTGCGGGCGGTGCCGGTAGTTGAGAGCGTGGCTGCGATTTGCATTGCGGACATCTTATTGCAGGAAAGAGGGGAACAGAATGGCTGACGAGATTGAGGCCAGAAGGTTGGCCATTGACCGGATTGACCGCAGGCTCGTTGCGCTTATTGCGCAGAGGGTGGACGCGGCAAGGGTAATCGGAGCTGCGAAGAAAAAAACCGGGCGGCCAATCCGCGACAAGGCGCGCGAGGAAAAGGTCAAGCAGAACGCGGTTGCGGCAGCCGGAGGCGCGGTACCGAAACAGGGGCTGCTGGACGTGTTTGAGGACATAATCGAGTGCAGCGCGCAGGCGCAGGAAAAGCCCGGCACGGTTGTCGCATTCCAGGGGGAGCGAGGGGCGTACAGCGAGGAGGCTGCAAACATCGCATTCTCCGACTGCATACCGCTTGCTTGCAGGACTTTTCCGGACGCCATTGCGGCAGTTGAGAACGGTACAGCAAGGCATGCCATCCTGCCCATAGAGAACTCCGTCGAAGGCCCGGTTGTCGGAGTGCACGACCTGCTGCTTGACGCAAAGCTCAAGGCGACTGCTGAAATCCTGCTTCCGGTAAGGCACTGCCTGCTTGCGCTTGCAGGACAGAAGGCCGGGGACGTACGGGAAGTCTATTCGCACCCGCAGGCCCTTGGACAATGCGAAAAGACCGTTGCGAAACTATTGCCGAACGCAAAACTGGTGCCGTTCTACGACACTGCGGGAGCTGCGAAGATGATTTTCGAGCACGGGCTTTTGGGAGCGGCGGCGATTGCAAGCGAACGGGCGGGACGGGCTTACGGGCTGGAAGTTCTTGCGAAGGACATCCAGGACCAGGAGACCAACACCACCCGCTTCCTGGTGTTCTCGCAACCTGACGATGCAAAGCCCGGAGGCGACAAGACCTCGGCGGTGTTTACGCTGGCGCACAAGCCGGGCTCGCTGTACAGCGCCCTGAAGGGGTTTGCGGACGAGGGAGTGAACGTCTCGCGCATAGAGTCGCGGCCAATCAAGCACACGCCCTGGGAGTACGTGTTCTTCCTTGACTTCGAGGAGAACCCCGACAGCGCGAAGGGAAGGACGGTGCTTGACTGCCTTTCAAAGAACGTGCACAAGCTCAACGTAATCGGCTGCTACAGGAAGGCTGGCCAGAAGGAGGGTGCGAAGCAGTGAAGTTCTACGAGTTTGTCGAGCAGGCGCTTGCACGCCAGGCTGCGGGCGAGAACATAGCCAAGCTCTACATCGGAGAGCCGGACATGAAGACCCCCCAAGTGATAGTGGACGCAGGAATGGGGTCGATGGGAAAGACAAACGCCGCATACGTTAGCGCGCAGGGGCTGCCTGCGCTGCGCAAGATGATTGCGCAAAAGCACGGAGCAAGTCCGGAACAGGTGGTTGTCACGCCGGGTTCCAAGTTCGCCATCTTCGGTGCTGTGAACCTGCTTGCGCAGGAAAGGAAAGTCTGCATCCTCTCGCCCCACTGGCCGGGATTCGACGCGATATGCGCGGCGAACAACGTGCAGGCAGTGCACGTAAGAAGCACGCTTGAGTCAAACTGGGCTTGGGATGCAGCTGACTTGGACGCGGCGATTGACGCGGACACGAAGCTGGTCGTGATTTGCAACCCGAACAACCCTACCAGCACCGTTCTTTCAGGCAATAAGGTCAACGAACTTGCCGGAGTGGCGTCTGAACACGGCGTACAGGTTCTTGTTGACACCGCATACCAAGGATTGTCATTTTCTAAGATGGATGGCCAAATAAGGCCGTCCGAAAACGTCATCGTCGCGGGAAGCTTCTCGAAGGGATTTGCAATGACCGGCTGGAGGGCAGGCTACCTTGAGTCCAGTCCGGAGTTTGCGCAGAGGATGGTCTCGCTCGCCCAGTCCACCTTCTCGTGCGTGCCGCAGTTCGTGCAGGACGCGGCGATTTGTGCGATGCACAACCCGCAGATTGAGGATGTGATGGCAAAAGAGTACGAGGAGCGCGCAAAAATAGCCTGCGACGTCCTTTCCAAGAAGTTCGAATTCGCAAAGCCGCAGGCGGGAATCTACATTTTCGTGACCAAGGCCGGGCTTGACGGCGACAGGGCGTGCATGGAGCTTTTGAAAAGCGGCATCGGCGTCGCCCCTGGAAGCGCGTTCGGGTTTCCAGGATTCCTGCGCATCTCGCTTACCCTGCCGCAGGACGAGCTTGCCTGTGCGCTTGAGAAAATCAACAGGCTGGTGTGAATACAGGAATGAAAAAAGTCGCAATAATCGGGTTCGGAGCGTTCGGAAAGCTCACGGCATCGCACCTTGCGGGAAAATACGAGGTAGTAGTAGCCGACTCAAAGCAAAAGCCGGAGGATGCAAGGAAGCTGGGCGTGCGCCAAGTACCCATCGAGGATGCGGCCAAGGCGGACTTCATCGTGCTGTGCGTGCCGATTTCGCAGATGCAGGATGCGCTGAAGGAAATCGCACCCAACATTCGGCCAGGCGCACTAGTTCTTGACACGTGCTCGGTGAAGGTTCTTCCCTGCAGGCTCATGGAAAGCATGCTCCCCTCCGAAGTGGAAGTCATCGGCACGCACCCGCTGTTCGGGCCGCAGAGCGCGGGAAACGGAATCAGGGGACAGCAGATAACTGTCTGTCCGGTGCGGTCAAAACGCACGGAAAAAGTTTGCGCATTGCTGAAGGAACTCGGCTTGGACGTTGTGCGGCTTACTGCGGACGAGCACGATAGGCTGATGGCGTCCACGCAGGCAATCACGCATTTTGTGGGACGCGCGCTTGCAAAAATCAGCCCCAAAGACGCACCCGCCAGGCTCAAGAGCCACGAGAGGATGATGGCAGCTGCGGAGATGGTGCGCCACGACTCCGACCAGCTCTTTGCCGACATCGAGACGCTGAACCCTTATGCAAAGCAGGAGCGCAGGAAGCTTTTGGCGGAGCTTGAGCGCATGGAAAAGGGATTCGGAAAGTGAAAATCCAAAATGCGCATCATTGTTGAAAAGTCAAAGGCAGGCGGCACAGACGAGGCCCCGGCATCCAAGAGCTTCACTCACCGTGCAACCATACTTGCAAGCCTCGCAGAGGGCAGGTCGAAAATATCGAACATACTCGTCTCGGACGACACCCTGCTCACGATTGATGCGTGCAGGAAGCTTGGAGCAAGAATCAGCCTTGCAGGAAACGAGGCGATAATCGACGGTTTTGCAGGAAAGCCTGCGGCAAGGCCCGGCGAGACGATTTACCTTGGAAACTCAGGCACTTCGATGAGGCTTCTTGCATCCATTGCCGCGCTTTCGCCGGAGCCAGTTGTGCTAGATGGCGACGAGAGGATGAGGAAGAGGCCGATTGGGGATTTGCTTGATGCTTTGAACTTGGCAGGATTTTTTGCACAGTCAATAAACAACAATGGCTGCCCGCCGATAAAGGTTTGGTCGAAAGCAACCGGCATCGCGGACAAAATAACCGTCCGCGCTTCAACAAGCTCGCAGTTCGTGTCGTCGCTCCTTCTTGTTGCGCCGCTTGCGGGAAAGAAAACGACAATATCCATCGAGGGCGAGGCAAAGTCCAGGCCATACATTGAAATTACGCTGGAGATGATGCGGCTTTTCGGGGCAACAGCAAGAAACGGGGGCTTCCGGCGCTTTGACGTCGAGCCAGTTGGGCACTACACCTGCCGCGACTACACAGTGGAGGCGGACTACTCGTCAGCATCGTACTTTTTTGCAGCAGCCGCAGTGACTGGGGGAAAGGTTGCGGTTGCGGGCCTGAACCCGGATTCGGCGCAGGGCGATGCCAAGTTCATTTTGATGATTGGAAAGATGGGTGCGCGAATAAGGAAGGAAAGTGACGGCAAAATAACGGTAACCGGCCCTGCAAAACTGGTTGGGGCAGGAGAAATCGACTGCTCCGACTGCCCGGACTCGGTGCCGACCATTTGCGCGGTTGCGGCCTGCGCGCATGGGACCACCAAAATAGTGAACGTGGGCCACCTGCGCGCAAAGGAGTCCGACAGGATTACCGACCTGGTTGCCGAGCTGAAAAGGTTCGGCTGCGATGCAAGCGAAGGCCCCGATTGGATTATGGTAAATGGAAACGGAACTGAAGCACTCCACGGAGCAACCATTGACCCCCACAACGACCACAGGCTTGCGATGGGCTTTGCTGTCCTCGGGATGGCGGTTGGCAAAACAACCATACTTGGCGCGGAGTGCGTCTCGAAGAGCTTCCCGGATTTTTTTGAGAGGCTGGAAAGGATAGGCGCAAGGCTGGAAAGAAACGATGACAGCGCGGAAAGGGAAAACATCGTGCTCATCGGGTTCATGGGAACCGGAAAGAGCGAAGTGGCAAGGGAAATCAGCACCCGCACCGGAAGAAAACTGATTGACCTCGACTCCGAGATTGAAAAAACGGCAGGGATGAAAATCCCAAAGATATTCGAATCCGAGGGCGATGCGGGGTTTCGGAAGCGCGAGGCGGAGGAATGCGCAAAAGCATCCAAAGAAACGGGCTGCGTCATATCGTGCGGCGGCGGGGCCGTGCTTGACGGAAGGAACGTGACCGCACTCAAAGAGAACGGGAAGCTGTATTGGCTCAAGGCTTCGCCTGAAATCATCTGGGAGCGGGTATCGGAAATCGCCTCCAAAAGGCCATTGCTTGCGGGTGGCGGAATGGAACGGGTAAGAACGCTCCTTTCAATGCGTAAAAACACTTATGCAAAGGCTGCGGACGCCAGCGTGGACACTGCAAAAAAAAGCGTTGCCGAAATCGCGGGGGACGTGCTTTCGCTCCACTCGGCCAACAAAACGGTTAAATGCACCGAATGAGAAACCACTCCATGAAAGACGAGGACTTCATGCGGCTTGCGATAAAAAAGGCCCGCGAAGGGGTAAGAAGGGGCCAGACACCGTTCGGCGCGTGCATAGCCTGCAAGGGCAAGGCAGTCGTGGCCACCCACAATGAAGTCTTTGCGCACAAGGACATAACGGCCCACGCCGAAATCAACGCGCTGCACAAGGCCTGCCGCAAGCTGGGCCGAATAGACCTATCCGACTGCGTCATATACTCGACCACCGAACCCTGCCCGATGTGCTTCACTGCGTGCCACTGGGCCAGGATTCCGACGGTCTTTTACGGCACTAAGATTGCCGACGCGGCAAAATACGGGTTCTCCGAATGGCCCATCTCGGACAGGAAGATGGAGCTTTTGGGAAAGAGCAAAATCAGGCTGGTGCCCGGCTTTTTGCGGAAGGAGTGCCTGGAACTCTTCCAGGAGTGGTCAAAGAACGGGAAGAAAAGGACGTATTGAGGCGGATGATTGCATGGCTGGAAAGAAGACGAAAAACTCCAAAAGGCTCTACCTTTCAAGGAAGGAGCACAAGGTTGCCGGAGTGTGCGGGGGAATCGCCGAGTACGCCGAAGTCGACCCGACGGTAATCAGGCTGCTGTTCATACTGTTCGCGCTGATGACCGCCATAGTGGGCGGCGTGTTCTTCTACCTGCTTGCCTGGGCAGTCATGCCCAAGCAGGACTGAAGGGAAGAAGACCCCCTTCGGGTCCGGTGGCCCGCCGGGGCGCAATCACTTGAGCAGGTCCTTCTTCATCTGCTCGTACTGCTTCTTCGAGATTTCTCCCTTCGCGTAGCGCCGCTTCAGGAGCGCAACAGCAGTGTGGTCCACCTGGTAGGAGGCCATGTTCCGCTTGTACTGGGCGAACTTCTCCTCCAGCGCGGCAAGCTCCTTCTTGGTCGCTATGGGCGACGCCTTGAGCGCGCGGTCGACCTCGGAGCGCACGGTCTGCACGAGGCTGTCGCGCGTCTCCGCAACCTGGCCTGCAATCTCCTCTACAAGCTTCTGGGCCTCGTCGGGGTCTATGTCGCCGTCCTTCTCAAGCTCGCGTATCTTCTCCTCGATGGCTTTCCTTGCCATCGCCGAAAGCCCCGCGCCCAACAAAAGCGAATTGCGCACCAACTTGCTTGCCATGATAAACCCCCCTCGCTCCAACCCATATTCATCCCGAGCGCAATCTGAGAAATCAGCCGCGCTCGTGGTTAATCATCGAAAATACCAGCACAAACCCCAGGAAGCCGCTGATGCAGAACCCCAAAAGGCCGAGTACCGGGAAGTCGAACATCTTCGGGCCCTTGTCCGTAAGCATTACAAGCGACGAGCCCACTATGAGCGCCGAGACCACGAGCGCCATCACGAGCTTGTTGCCGATGCGCTCCAGGTCCGAGGAGAACACGTCGAGGTTCTTGTGCTCGAACTCGATGCTCATCTTTCCGGACTCGAGCTTGGACATTATGCGCCTCATGCTGGTCGGGAAAACCTTGACAAAATGCGCTATCTGGAGCGAGTTCTGCTTGAACAGCTCGACCAGGTTCTGGGGGCTGTACCTGCGCCTGGCCACGTTTTTTGCATATGGCGCAAAGACCTCGAGGGCGTTGAAGCCGGGGTAGAGCATCTGGCCGGTCCCTTCCATGAGCACAAGGGAGCGGGAAAGCATCACGAACTCGCGGGGAGTGCGTATCTTGTAGCGGGTCAGGAGCGACAGGAGCGCGGAAAGCACCTCGCCCATCTGGATGTCCTCAAGCTCCTCGCCGTAGCACATGTCCATCACGTCGGCCATCTCGGACTTGAACGCGGAAACGTCGACGTTCTCGTCCATCATGCCCATGTCGGTGAGCTTGGTGACAAAGCCGTTGAGGTCGTACTGCATCACGCACACGAAGACGTCGGTGATGTTTTCCATGAACTCCTTGTCGATGCGGCCGCAGTTGCCGAAGTCAAGGAAGCACAGCACGTTGTTCTTGAGCACGAGGATGTTTCCCGGGTGGGGGTCGGCGTGGAAGAAGCCGTCCTCGAGTATCTGCTTGAAGAACGCCCTGGCGCCGTTGCCCGCAAGCAGCTTGCAGTCGAAGCCCTTGCGCGAGTGCACCACGTCGGAGACCTTGGTGCCTTCGACGAACTCCATGGTAAGCACGCGCCGGGTCGAGTATTCTGTGTAGACTTTGGGCGCGTAGATGGTCCCGTCGTCTCGGAAGTTCTTGGCGAAGCGGATGGCGTTGCGCGCCTCGTGGCCGTAGTCGACTTCCTGCATTATCGCGCGCTCGAACTCCCGTATGATGCCGGCAAAGTCCGGCTGATCCTCCTGCTGGGGGCCGTACTTTCCATAAAGGGACGCCAGGTACTTCATCACCGCAAGGTCGTCCTTGATGGCCTGCTCGACGTCGGGCCTCTGGACCTTGACAACTACGAAGTCGCCGCTCTTGAGCATCGCGCGGTGCACCTGGCCTATTGACGCGGACGCCAGGGGCGCGTGCTCGAACATCGCAAAAACGGTGTTGGGGGCGTGGCCGAGCTCGCGCTTGATGACCGCCTCCACCTCGTGGAAGGGCATGGGCGCGACGTGGTCCAGGAGCTTGGAGAACTCGGCTGCAAGGTCGTGGCCGACCAGGTCCTCGCGCGTGCTCAGTATCTGGCCGAGCTTCACGTAGGTGGCGCCAAGCTCCTCAAGCATCATGCGCATGCGGACCGGGAACGGCAGCGCCATCAGCTTCTCGGACGACGCGTCGCCGAACAGGGGGATGGATATCCCGGTGCGCAGCTTCGCAGCCGCCACGAAGTCGCCGTAGCCGTACTTGACGAGTATCTTCGCAATCCTTGTCACGCGCGAAAAGTTGCGCCGGTTCTGTGAAAAGCCAGGAATGTTCATTGGAGCACCTCAGCCGAAGAAAAGGACCTTCAGCCCCGCGACCATCATCTCTATCCCCAGGGCGACCAGGAACAGGCCGAAGAGCCGGCTTATGAACATTACGTAAGAGAGGTTGACGCGCGGGACAAGGTATGCGATAAGCACGAAAAGGAATGCGACGAGGATGAACGCGCAAAGCAGGTTGGCGACAACCGGGATGGAGCCCAGCTCGGCGGTCTTGATTATCAGAAAAGAGAGTATGGCCGGACCCGTAAGGAGGGGGGTGGCGATTATGTTGATGAGGTTCTCTCCCTTCCTTGCGGAGTAGTCGCGCTCGTGCTCGCGTGCCATGCTCAGGCCAAGTAGGAACACGAGAACGCCACCTGCGATGCGGAAGGAGTCCAGGCTTATGCCGTAAACCTGAAAAAGCAGGGGGCCCAGGAACACGAAGCACAACGCAACCGCAAGGGCAAGTGCGACGGAAAAGACCGCGACCTTGCGGACGTTCATCTTCTGTTTGTAGGCGATGAACAGGAGGGGTATGGATGAAAGCGGATTGAGCAGGAAGAATATCTTGAGGATGAAATCGGCATCAAGTATCATTTTAGCGCCCGCAACCATTTGGGATTCCGTAAATATAAGCTTCCGCTAGGCGACGCCCAGATGCGAAAGCAGTATCTTCAGGCCGATTGCCAGCAGGGTGATGCCGCCGGCTATGTTGAAGCGGCTGCCCAGCATCGAGCCGAACCTGTCGCCCGCATAGGCGCCCACGAACGAGAGGATGAACGTCACGATGCCGATTGTGACTATCGCAAGCAGGAGCGGCACGTCGAGGAATGCGAGGCTGACGCCGGCTGCGAAGGCGTCTATGCTGGTCGCGACTGCCAGGATGGTGAAAGTCCGCATCGAAGTCGGAAGGCAGCGTCCCGCCTCGTCCTCCTTGCCGAAGAGGGAGTCGTAGAGCATCTTGAGGCCTATTGCGGAAAGCAGGATGAATGCGACCCAGTGGTCAACCCCGGCCACGAGCTGGCGCGCGCCGGAGCCGAGCAGCCAGCCCAGCGCGGGCATCAGGGCCTGGAAGCCGCCGAAGAACAGGCCGCAAAGAAGCGCGGTGGTGAAGAGCCGGTGCTTCTTCTTGTAGTCCTCCTGGCCGCCCAGGGTTATGGATACGGCGGTTGCGTCCATCGCAAGGCCGATTGAAAGGACGAGTATCTCGGTGAAGTCCATCGGAATAAAGTTGACAGGACGCGCTTATAGGCGTTTGCCGGATGCCGGGAGCCGGGAAGGCAAAGGCATATTAATGTGAAAAGTATGAATAGTATGATATGGCTAACAAATCAGACAAGAAGAGCCTGATTCCAATAAGGTGCAGGCACGACGTGATAACCACCGCAATCATCGGCCCGCGGGGACAGATAGTCATACCCAAGGAGGCCCGCAAGTGGCTGAACATCAACCCCGGCGACCAAATAGTGATGATGTCCAAGATGCCCGGCGCCATGGTGATCCTCAAGGCGGACGGGATCCGCGAGATGGCAACCCAGCTCCTGAACAAGATACGATAGAACCGCGCAGACAAATAAAAACCGTGCTTTTACATGTTCGAGATAGAGACCCGCAACCTGGTCAAGAAGTTCGGCAGCTTCACCGCAGTCAACGGGCTGGACCTGCAGGTGAGGAAGGGCGAGATATTCGGCTTCCTCGGCCCCAACGGCGCGGGAAAGACCACCACGATAAAGATGCTTACCACCCTGGCAGCTCCGACGAGCGGAACCGCCATAATTGCGGGATACGACGTAGCAAAGGAGCCCGCGAAGGTGCGCTCGCGCATAGGCGTGGTGCCGCAGTCGTTCTCGCTTTTTGAGGAGCTCTCGCCTATGGAAAACCTGTGGTACATAGGAAAGCTCAACGAGATTCCGGAGAAGGAAATCAGGGAAAAGAGCATCGAACTCCTCAAGGCGGTCACGCTCTACGACAAGCGCGACCTGCCCTCAGGCGGGTTCTCGGGCGGGATGAAGCAGCGGCTCTCGCTTGCGGCAAGCCTTTTGCACGAACCCGACATCCTTTTCATGGACGAGCCGACAACAGGCCTCGACCCGCAGAGCAGGATTGCAATGCGCGAAATCACCCGCGACCTGAACAACAAGGGCGTCACGGTAATTTACACGACCCATGACATGGACGAGGCGGAGAAGCTTTGCGACCGCATCGCCATCATGGACCACGGCAACATCATAGCAACCGGCACAGCTGACGAGCTCAAGCGCAAGGTATCCAAGTACGAGATTGCGGAGATTGGCGCGCCCGACGTGTCCAAGGAGACCGTCGAGGCGCTTTCGAAGCTTTCGTTCGTGCACTCAGTTGAGAAGGACGGCCCGCAGCTCGTGTGCGAAGTGTCCGACGGGAACGAGATGTTCTCAAAACTGTCGGAATTCTTCAAGAAAAGAAAGCAGCCCGTCAGCGAGATACGCATACGCAAGCTGACCCTTGAGGACGTGTTCATCAAACTTACAAAGAAGGACTTGAGAGAATGAGCAGGGAAAAGACCGCAAACAAGCGTGACGCTGAAGAGAAGCTCATTGACTTCGACAAGATAATGGCAATCATCGTCAAGAACTACATGGTGCTGCGCCGCGACAAGACGCGCATGATAGCACTGATGGTGTTCCCGCTCGTCATGATATCGATTTTCGGCTCAACCACCGGGGTCACGCCGAAGCACCTCGCGACCGCGATAGTGGACAACGACCAGAGCCTCGCCTCAAGCCAGGTGGTGAGCCAGCTGCAGACGCTTGAGACGCTGAGCATAAAGTACAGCGTGGGCAGCGAGTCCGAGGCCAAGACGCTTTTGGACGAAGGCAAGGCAAAGGCGGTAGTGATAATACCCAAGGGGTTTGAGGATTCCATCAACAGCGGCCAGCAGGCGACCATACGGCTGATGGTGGACCAGACCGACTCCAGCGTCGCCCAAATCGTGGAAGCGACCATCAAGGGGTTCATAAACGGGCTTTCAAGGCAGGCAAGCGCGCAGATGATAATGCAGGACCAGGCAAAAGCGGCCATCGCCGCAAGGAAGGCGGCCGCGCTTGAGGCGCTCCTTTATTCGGGGTCGCAGGCGACCGGAACAACCGACGCTTTCGACCTGGCTTCCGAGCAGTCCACGCTTGCGCGCTACAGGCTCCTGCAAGGCACGGACACCCTGACCAAGCTCTCGCAGGCCGTTGCGGCAAACGTCTATTCGCCGACCAACGCGGACTACCTCAGCGAGCTCACTTTCGCATACGACAACCCTTCAGGCAAGGCGTCGGCAGTAAGCGCACTAAACACCGAGCAGCAGTACGTGTCCCAGATGAACCTGTACAACGGCCTTGCGGCAGGCAACATGGTGGCGCTCCGCAACGTGGTATCCGCACAAACGCTGGTCGCGCAGGCAAAGGCAGGCTCGCTTGCGCTCTCCGCACAGCTTGAATCCGGCGCGCCGGTCGCGGACAGCGTGCAGGTCACTTTGGAGGACTTCGCCTCGACAGACACGGCCACGCTCGTCAACCCCATTACGGTCGAGACCGTGGAAGTATACGGCCAGAGGCAGGGTATTGACTTTGCGCTGCCGGCGCTCATTGCGCTGATTGCGTTCCAGAGCTCCCTGATGGGAATGGGGCGGGCGATTGCAGGCGAGCGCCACGACGGCTCGCTTACGCGCGTGTTCTTGACCCCGACTTCAAACATCACGATACTGCTTGGCACCCAGCTCTTCTACATGATATTCGAGACTCTCCGCGCGATATGCATCGTGCTTGTCGCGATGCTGGTATTCGGGCTGACCATAACAGGCAACCCCCTCGACGTCGTCGTCATCCTGATACTGTTCACCATGGGCGCAACGGGAGTCGGATTGGTGCTGTCGTCAATGGCAAAGACCGAGGAACAGTTCATGCCGATGTCAATGCTAGTAAGCCTACCCTCGATGTTCCTTGCGGGCGCGTTCTTCCCAATACAGACCATGCCGGCATTCCTGCAGGCCCTTGCGAAGGCGCTGCCGATTTACTACGCCGGCGACGCGCTGCGCGGCGTGATGGTCAAGGGGTTCTCGCTCATGCAGGTGCTGCCCGACATCCTTTTCCTGTCGCTTTTTGCGCTCGGGATGCTTGCAATCTCGACAATGGTGTTCAAGAGGGAAGTAATGTAAAAAAAAGTAAAATGTTTAGGTGATTGTGTATGAAGAAGGAAATCCTGTTCGTATTCGTTTTCATGGCGCTTGCGCTCAACGTGTCCGCGCTCAACCGGCCGGACGTGCGCATCGCGGACTACTCGATGCCTGCTGCCCTGCTTGCAGCCGGGCAGTCCGAGGTGACGCTCACTCTTGAGAGCGTGGGAAAACTTGACTGTGCATACCGCGTGATAGCACAGGCCTCGCCATCATACCCGATTAGCCTGTACGGCCCTGACGCGATAGTCGTCGGCGACCTGTGCAAGGCAGATGGCGCCAGGAACGTCTCGTTCGTGTTCAACGCCGACCCGAATGCCAACGCCGGGAACAACCCGGTCTCGGTCTCGATAACATATGAGAGCGAGAACGCGGCGCCCTACTCGACGCTGCAGAACCTCAACATCCCGGTCTCAGGCTCGCCCGAGCTCCGTGCGCAGGTCACCTCAAGCACGCCCATCGACATCCACCCCGGCGACACCGCAACAGTGGAGGTCACAATTGACAACACGGGCTCCTACAAGGCACAGGCAATCGAGGCTACGCTCAACGCGCCCGCGCCAATGGAGGTCAAGGCTGCCACCAAGACCGCGATAATCGCCGAGCTCGGGGCCAAGAAGTCGGCCAAGGTTACATACACGATTTTCGTGCCCAAGGCACAGAAGGCGGGAGTGTATGCGGCAAACGTCGCGCTTGCCTACATTGACGAGAGCGGAAAGCTCGTCTCCAAGACAATCCCCGTGAGCATCACTGTCGCAGCGAAGGCGGACTTGGCGGTGCAGCCCAGCGTTGACGTGGTGTACATCGGCACCAACAACGCCCAGGCCACGTTCACGATAACAAACAACGGCCAGGACACGGCCAAGGACCTGCGCTTGAAGATAATACCCCAGTTCCCGATTTCGACTGACGGAAGCGAGAGGCTGGTGGGCGACTTCGCCGCAGGCGCCACCACCCAGGTTGCGTTCAACGTCAACGCGGACAAGGAAGCCGCTGCCGGGAGCTACGCAATCCAGATACAGGCAACCTACAAGGACTCGGACGGCACCCAGTACCGCGAGAGCGTGGAGACCGGCATAACGGTCAAGCAGAAGGACCTGTACACGTCAATTGTGGCGGACTACTGGTTCATCTGGGCAATCGTTTTGATTGCGCTCGCGGTCTTCTTCGGAAGCAAGGCAAAGTCGATGCTTGGAAAGAAGAAATAGGACAAGAAGGGCAAAACCAACGGGGGCGCCAAGCCCCTTCCTTTCCCATTTTTCCCAATCCCGGCTTTTTTCCTTTCTTGCATATCTTTTTTAGCACTGGCACGCTAATTGTGCATTAACCCACCAAGGCGTACAGCCGCATCTGGCCTCAGAATAAGGCGTTTTGAATGATAGCAATCAGCGACTTTGGAGTCATCGTCATAGTCGCAACCATCGCGGGCGCAATCGCCATCATGCTCCGCCAGCCGTCGGTAATCGGCCTCCTTGTCGCGGGGATGATAGTGGGCCCCCACCAGCTGGGCCTCGTCGGCAGCGTCGAATCCATATCGAGCTTCGCCGACGTGGGAGCCATCCTGCTCCTCTTCGCCATAGGCCTCGAGTTCTCCATGGACAGCCTCAAGAGCCTGGGGGCCAAGGCGGCCATACTTGCGGCCACCAAGATGGGCATCATAATGCTCCTAGGCTACCTTTCGGCGGTGCTTTTCGGGCTCAAGCCCATCACGGGGATGTACCTAGGCGCAATACTCTCCATCACAAGCACGGCCATAGTCTCCAAGATACTCACCGAGAAGAACTTCTCCAACAGGCCCGAAGTGCCCCTTCTCATAGCCTCGCTCATAGTTGAGGACATCATCTCGATATTCATACTCGCGGTCCTCTCGGGCCTCGGCGGCGCCGGAGAGCAGGTGTCGCTGAAGTTCATACTCTCGGTAGCGAACTCGCTGGTCATATTCGGAGTGTTCTACCTAGTCCTTTCTCGGATACTCAAGATAGTGCTCGACTGGCTCTCCGAAAACCGGGCGGAGGAGACACTCGCGTTCTCCGCGCTGAGCATGGGGGTGGGCCTCAGCTTCCTCGCGCAGTTTGCCGGCCTGCCGGCGTCTATTGGCGCGTTCCTTGCAGGAAACCTCATCTCGTCGCTGAAGAAGGCCGAGGAGTTCAAGCAGGCCATCTACCCGCTCATCTTCGTCTTCTCCGCCCTGTTCTTCCTCTCAGTCGGGATGGTGGTGGACCTCGCCTCGATAATGTCCAACATCTGGCTCGTCGTGGGGATAGCGGCCCTCGCGGTCGTAATCAAGTTCGTCGCCACGCACATATCATACTACTTCGTCGAGGCGGACTCGCGCTCGGCCACGTTTGCAGGCATCGCAATGCTCTCGATAGGGGAGTTCTCCATACTTATCGCCCAGCTTTCGCACGGCATAGTCACCGAAATCGACCTGGTAGGCATCACCTCGGCGCTCGTGCTGGTCACCTCGCTTCTGACCTCCATCATGATTGACGACTCGGACTACATCTGGAGGAAGCTGCGGCGCATCCTGCCGGCACGCGTCGTCGACATCGGCAGGCAGATAGCCAGCCAGAACCAGCAGACGTTCCACGCGGTGCAGTACAACTACTCGTTCAACAACAGGATAGGCTCAAGCGTCGCCTTCCTGCGCGAGAACATCCTTTTGATGGTCATCATCTTTGGCATCATGCTATACTCCACCCAGTCCGCCCAGACGTTCGTGTTCGGCGACACCACCATAACCCTCCGCGGCCTCGGCCTGGGGGTTGCGCTCGTCGCGACTGCGGCGATAATGATAAGGACGATAATCGCGATGAGGAAGACCGACACCTATACCGCGCACAGCGCGGGGCTCCTGTCGATGTACCGCAAGCTGGGCCGCACGTTCGTGACCTCGGCCATAATCTGGGTCGCAGTTGCGCTCATAGTGGTGCTGGCGATGTTCGAGTCCAACCCCGACGTCAGCAAGATGATAACGCTCATCGCGATACTCGCGGTGGTGGCGGACATATACCGCCGTCGGGGAGGCAAGCCGGGAATGCTCCCGATACGGCCTAAGTATTACTAGTTCTAGAAAAATAGAAAAAAAAGGGGAAAGGGAAAAAGCGCCTTGGGGCTCAGCCGCGCGTCCTGTGCAGGAGCTTGCCCACGTGGTGGCGGATGCCTTGGTGCGGCCGGCCTTCGCGCTTCGAGTTGAAGAACACCTGCCACGCCACAATGATGAGTATCAGCGCCATCAGCCCGAGGCAGTAGAACTGGAAGCTTGAAAGGTCGGAGCGCGCCTTGAGCACGTCAGCCTCCAGGAGGGAGACCCTCTGCTGCAGGGACTGCTGGACTACCGACGACTGTGCGGCCTGGCTCTCGAGCGTGATTACCCGCGCCTCAAGCTCGCGCACGTACCCCGGCGGGGTGAGCTCTACGCCCCTCCAGTAGAGGGTGCCGTTCTGGGCCGAAAGCACGTAATCGCCGCACTGCAGGTATGTCTGCTGGGCGGCTACTGCCGCGGCGTCCTTCGTCGAAAGGTCAGCCGCAAGGACAAGTATCTTGCCGATGTTTGACTCGTCAGCAGGCTGCGAGTAGAACTGCAGGAACTCCGAGCGGTTGGTGATGGAGAGCGGCTTCTGGGCGCAGTCGTGCAGGACGGTGTTCGTGGCGTACTGCATGCCCAGCTGGCTCGTCTCCGCCGCGGAGAACGATGCGAACGACAATGCGAGCACTGCGAACAGTGCCAGAGCTGACTTCATAGGAAAACCCCCCTATTGGTGAAAAAATCCTTGGGTTGCATTAAGCCGCGGGCAAATAAAAGAATTCTGGATGGGCGCCGGCCGCTCCGGCGCGGTTTTTTCAGCCCTGCCGGGCCGGTTTCTAGGGTTGTTTTTTATAAGGGGTAAACCCTAATGAGTCCGGTGCAGCATTCAGGCTGCCGAACGCTTTACCCGGAGAGTGCCCCTTGCTATGGCCAACAACGTCTATTGGTTTTCCGAAATCAACAAGTCATCAGTAGCCATCGCCGGCGGAAAGGGCGCCAACCTCGGCGAGATGTTCCAGATGGGCCTGCCCGTGCCGGACGGCTTCGTGATATCAAGCGAGGCGTACTTCAACTTCACCAGGGCAACCAAGATTGACCAGCTCATAGCGTCGACCCTTGCCGGGCTGGACGAGCAGGACTCGGACAAGCTCGACCTGGCAAGCGAGACCATCAAGAACGCAATCCTTGCAGAGCCCGTGCCCAACGACATACGCACCGACCTGGTCCGCGCCTACAACAAGCTCTGCGGGGTCAGCATATTCCCCCTTGCCACACAGGAGATTCTGGTCGCGGTAAGGAGCAGCGCAACAGCGGAGGACCTGCCCGAGGCGTCCTTTGCGGGCCAGCAGGCCACCTTTGTCAACGTCAAGGGCGCGGACATGCTGGTGGACGCGGTGCGCTCGTGCTGGGCAAGCCTCTTCGAGGCGCGCGCAATCTACTACCGCATCACCCAGCACTTCGACCACAACAAAGTGGGGCTGTGCGCGGTTGTGCAGAAGATGGTGGACAGCGAAAAGAGCGGCGTTATGTTCACGGTAAACCCCATCGACAGGAACCCCAACGAGATGATGATAGAGGCCGCAATCGGCCTTGGGGAGGTCGTCGTGGGCGGCATGGTTACCCCAGACAACTACATAGTCGCAAAGGACTCGATGCAGATAGCGAACAAGACCGTAAGTAGGCAGGAGTTCGCGATACTGCGCGGAAAGTCGGGCACCGGTTCGGAAAGGGCGGAGCTGCCCGAGAACCTGGCCGCGTCGCAGAAGCTTACGGACGACCAGATAACCAAGCTCGCAGCATTCGGAAAGAAGATTGAGGACCACTACGGCGCGCCCCAGGACATCGAGTGGGCCGTTGAGAAGGGAAAGATATTCATAGTGCAGAGCAGGAACATAACCACGCTCAAGGACAAAAAGCCAGCGCAAACGCAGGAGGTGAAGGCCGCGATGGACATAGACGAGCCGATAGTAGAGGAACTAAGCAAGCCACAGGCACCGGCCGCACAAGCAGCGCCTTCACCCGCCGGACAGGCGGACATCCCAAAACCGCAGGTCATAGTAGAGACCGTGACCCAGACTACCTCCGCAAGGGCAAAGCCCATACTCAAGGGCCTCGGAGCGTCCCCGGGAATCGCTTGGGGGCCCGTCAGGCTCATCTATTCGCCCAAGGAAATCCACAAGGTAAGGCAGGGCGACGTGCTGGTCACCGAGATGACCTCGCCGGACTTCGTTCCTGCGATGAAGCGCGCAGCGGCAATCGTGACTAACTCAGGAGGCCAGACCTGCCACGCGGCAATAGTGAGCCGCGAGCTGGGAATCCCCTGCATCGTCGGCACGCGCACAGCGACTATCGACCTGAAGGAGGACCAGATAATCACGGTCAACGCGACGCAAGGCGTGGTGTTTGAAGGACGGCCGGCAACCGCGACATCCGCGGCGTCCAACCCCACCAGCAAGGCGATGGAGAAGGAGGTCGCTTCGGACGCGTTCATGCAGGAAGTTGTGCGCGCAACCAAACACCTTACCGGCCCGCAGAGCGACTCCGTGGTCACCGGGACCAAGATTTACGTCAACCTGGCCGAGCCCGAGAGCGCGGAGAAGATATCGGTAAAGCACGTTGACGGCGTCGGCCTGTTCAGGGCGGAGTTCATAATAGCCGGTTTCGGCAAGCACCCCAGCGCGATGCTCAAGCAGGGCAAGGGCGAGGAGTTCATTGACAACCTCGCGGACGGCATGCGCAAGATGTGCGCCGCGTTCTATCCCCGGCCGGTAATCTACCGCGCTAACGACTTCAAGACAAACGAGTACAAGAACCTCGAGGGCGGCGAGGAGTTCGAGCCCAAGGAAGAGAACCCGATGATTGGCTTCCGCGGCTGCTTCCGCTACATCAAGAACCCGGAAGTGTTCAACATGGAGCTCGAGGCCATCAAGCGCGTGCGCGAGACCTACGGGATGAAGAACCTCTGGCTCATGATACCCTTCGTGCGCACGGTCAACGAATTCAAGGCGTGCAAGAAGCTGGTCGACGCTTCCGGGCTTGCGAACGGGGGCTACGACTTCAAGCTCGGCATAATGTGCGAAATCCCATCAACGGTCATCCTTGCCGAGGAGTTCTGCAAGGCTGGAGCGCAGTTCTTCTCAATCGGAAGCAACGACCTCACCCAGCTCACGCTTGGCCTTGACCGGGACAACCCCATCGTCGCCGAGGACTTCGACGAGCGCGACCCGTCGGTGCTCGAGTCCATCCGGCTGGTCATCGAGCGCTGCCACAAGCACGGGGTTCCCGTCGGCATCTGCGGCCAGGCGCCTTCGGTCTACCCGGAGTTCGCCGAGGCAATCGTCGAGTACGGCATTGACTCCATCAGCGTCAACTCTGACGTCATCGAGGCAACCCGCAAGACGGTCGCAAGTGCCGAACGGCGGCTCTTGATGAAGAAGGCGCGCGGGCAGTAAGCACAGGAAAATAAACTGCAACGGAGGGGTCGAAAGATGATATTCGGCTTTTGCGGCACCATCGGTTCGGGGAAAGGGACTGCAATCGAGCTTTTGCAGAAGGAGTTCGACGTGGCTGGCTTCAGCCTTTCCGACGAGATTAGGCACGAGTGCAGGAAACGCGACCTGGGGCTTGAGCGCACCAACCTGATAGCGGTAGGCAACGAGATGCGGAAGGCCCACGGCGACGGCTACTGGGCAACCAGGACCGCGTCCAGGGTCAAGGCGATGCCGGGCTGGCAGAAAAAGGCCATCACAATAGACTCCATCCGCCTGCCTGCGGAAGTTGAGGCTCTTGTCGACGAGTTCGGAGACAAGTTCGTGCTGATTTCGGTTGACGCGCCGGTGGAAATCCGCTACGAGCGCATCAAGGCACGCAACCGCGCCGGAGAAAGCAAGCTTACCCTTGAGCAGTTCGAGGCGTCCGAGCAGAAGGAGCAGTCCAAGATTAAGGGCGAGCCCAACCTGGCTGCAACAATGGCGCTTGCTGATTTCGAGGTCGTAAACGACGAGAGCAGGGCCGAGCTTGAGCGGGGGATGCGCACGATTGCGAACAAGTACCACGAGAAGGCCAGGTAGGGAGAGGAATGGAGATACCTCAGTTGAAGAACAACTTCCATTGCGAAAAGCCGATAGACCTCTTCTTCGGAAAGGACCACCTGGGGCGCCCGATTGCAGTAGCAATGCAGGAAAACAACAGGGGCAAGTTCGGGATGATATTCGATTACGACGTTAAAGGCCGGCCCGTCACCAAGGAAGCCGCGGGCGGCGAGGCGCGGTGCCCCGAAAAGACCAAGCTGCACACAAAGGACGGCAAGCTCGTGTTCGTGGACCGGCACGACCCGAGGAAAGGCGAAGACTTCACGTCGTATATCCTGCACGGCCCCGCTGGCTCCCAAAGGACGTTCCCGATGCAGAAGGCAGCAAGGACCTGCCTTCGGGGAGAGCTTGGAACAAGGATTGGGGAAGCATCCCCAAAGCACGGGTTTAGGCCCTAAAACGAAAGCGTACGCCTGCCGCAATGCCGGGCAGGAAGTAAACCAAAACAATATAACTATTTATTGCGCAATAACTGTACAGTTATTGACTATGCTTAGAGGTAGGGGCAATGAACATCATACTCGGCGCGCCATACGAAAAGATAATCGACAATGCAGTGAAAAAGGGCCAGGCAGGCACAAAAGCAGAGGTCATACGCCAGGCGCTGAAGCTTTACCAGAGGTATTTCGAGGACGAGGAGACGCTGGTTGCAAGGGCGATTGAACGGGATATGGCGCGCATACGTTCTGGAGAAGTGAAAACCATTTCACTTGAAGAATTCAAGAAAAAGCACAACATAAACTAATTTTTGCATCATCCAAAGAAAAGGCCAGGAGTACACCATACTCCTTGGTCTTCCAGATGGGCTACCGACTTTCAAAATACGCCGAATCCGAACTAGACGCTATGGATTCAACCCTGATGCTGATGTTCGTAAGGCACATCGAAAAGGTCTCCAATATGCCTCCAAGAAGGCACCTGCGCTTTGGAAATCCTCACTTCGTGGAAAAAGTCACGAAAAGCGCCAGGTTCGCATACCGGATAGAGAACGAAACGGTTTACGTCGTCCGCTGCTTTTCCACCCACAAGGAATACGAGAACTGGTACAAGCAACTCTGACTATCAAGACGCTTGCAAACTAACCAACTATGGTCCCGCAGTCCCCGCGCCCTTCCACCAGCTTCCTGAGCTGGTCGAGCTTCTTGCCATTGGCAAAGACTATTTCGATTCCGCTTCTTGCCGCAAGCTTGCAGGCGACTATGTCGAACACGAACGGCGCCTTGGGCTCGCGGGTGTCCAGACGAGTCGCAAGCTCGATAAGCTGGTCGTAGGACATCTTCCTGATGAGCTTTGCCTTGGGGTTCTTGGAAGGGTCGGAATCGTAAATCCCATCCACCTTGGACAGGTTGATGAGCCGCTTGGCCTTGAGCCTTTCTGCAATGATTACTCCGGCATGGTCGGAAGTCGCGCCCTCCACAAAACCCGCGCCAACCGGGATTAGGTTGAGCTTGGATGCAAGCTGGGTCTCGGAAAGGTCGGTGATTGACTTGGGGTAGGCCACGTCCTCGCCCAAAAGCGAGATGAGAAGGGTGGCGTTCACGTGGTTTATCATCTGGCCAATCTTGTCGGCCATCACCTGCGTGCCGTTTTTCCTTACTATTTCCTGGTACTGGCCGGAGAACTTGCCTCCCCCGACTGAAACCGCGATTTTGTACCCGTCAAGATGCAGCTTCCTAATCAACGCTGCTGCCGACTTGACGTACTCCGCGTCGATGTCTCCGTTTTCCTTGAATAGGAGCGAGCCGCCAAGCGAGATTACGGTAAATTCCTTCTTGTCCATAAAAGCATCACCAGTTGAGGATAAGGCCGAAGTATCAAAAGCCCCTATTAATTCATTAACCATTAGCACCAATAAATATTGCTATAGCAGGGGTGGGCAACATGGCAGACTTTTCAGCAATAATCCGCGGCCTCAAGCCGGTGTTCGACGAGAAGGAGAAGCGCCAGGACAAGGTGCTTATCCAAAGCCGCGAAATCGTCAGGCTGTCAGCACGCGCAATACGCGACATCCACACCGGAGAGAAAGTCGAGCTTTCGGCAACTTTGGCCGAGCTTGAGAAGATGGTCCTTGAAATCCGGCAGTTTGACGACGACTTTTCCCACATCACCGAGCACTGCTACCAGGAATACGTCGAAATCAAGACGTTCCTTGCTGTTTCCTATCACCAGGACCTGCCCTCGCCCGAGGACCTCAATATGCCAGTAACTTCGTACCTGTCCGGTGTTGCCGACTGCGTCGGCGAGCTTCGCCGTGCGATACAGATTTGCCTCAAGGAAGACAAGGAAGACGAAGCCAACTACTACTTTGGCAGGATGAACGACATCTACGACAACATAATGCTCTTGAAATACTCGACTTCCATCATCGGCCCGCTCAAGCAGAAGCAGGACATGGTGCGCTCCTCAATCGACCACGCGAGAAGCGAACTGCTGATGGCGAAGTTTTCAAAAAGGCAGTAGGAAGACACGGCAAAAGGAAAAGAAGCACAAGGGGGAAATTCTTTTCATGGCTTCAGAACACGGTAAGTACAAATACCTTGCAGCATTCGACTTCGACTCCACGCTCATCGACGGCGAAATCATCAATGGGATTGCCGAGATTGCCGGGATGCACGCGCAGGTGTCCAAGATAACCAAGATGGTGGTCAACGGCGAACTCCCCCTTGAGGATGCATTGCACCAGCGTGCGGCGATGCTTGAGGGCGTGACCGTGCAGGACTGCATGCTTCTGGGCGACCGCATCAAGGTGATGGACAACATCGCGCCGACAATGGAGCACCTCAAGTCGCACGGGTTCTACATCGCAATAATCAGCGCCTCCTTGAACCCGGTTGCCGCGCGAGTTGCAAGCAGGCGCGACTTCTCCGCAGTTGACCAGTTTTTGTTCAACACCCTGCGGGCAAGCAACGGCAGGCTCACGGGCGACGTTGACATCAAGGTAGTTGACAAGGGCGCCATCGTGTTCAAGCTTCAGCAGGAACTTGGAATCCCCAAGTCCCACACGCTCTCAGTCGGAGACGGCTCGATGGACCTGCCGATGTTTGCGGAGTCCGGCCTCTCAATAGCGTTTAATGGAAAGGAAATCGCCAAGAAGGCCGCCATGAAGAGCGTGGACGGCAAGGACCTTGGCAAAATCATCCCGGTTGTGGATGAGTGGCTGAAGGCTAAGGCGAAATAACAGTCCTATTCGTACGCGGACTAATCCTTCACTCCCAGTTTCTTTGCCATTGCGGCAATCTCATCACCGGGCTTGGTCCCCCACGTCAGAAAGCCGTCTTTGGCCTTTTTGCCTAATTCTGAAAATCGAGCCTTGACGCGCGGGTCTGAAGCCTTCAATGCGCCGGACTCTATTCCGTGCCTGAGCACAACTGCGCTGCGAAGGGGATTGCCAGAAGACTCAACCCCGGTGGAGAGGACTTTGTTTGCAGACATCCGAAGAAAGGCGTCATCAAACAGCGACGGCTTGAGGTTGCCGGCCTTGATTGCCGCCTTATAGAAGGGCGCGGAAGAGTCCGGCCGGCCGTTCTCAAAGCGCTTTGCAACCTGCAGGAGCAAATCAACGTGCTCCTTGCCTAAGACCTTGCGGCTTACCGCAGTGTCAAGCAGCTCGCCTCCAACGGTGTTTACATAAGCAAGGTTATTGCGCAGCGGCCCCTTTGGCGGCAGCGCCACTTCTTCGGCAATGCCCAGGACGTCCTTTGAATGCGCAGCAGTTATCGCACCAGCGCTAATCCCGCGCTTCATGATCTGGAACGCAGTCTCGGGGTTGTTGTACTTCAAGGCAAGCCTGGCGTGCTTGATGACCATCGCCGCGTGCTTTGGAGTCAGCTTGCCGGCCTTGCTCCGGCTGTCGTATAGCTTGAGCAGGGGGACAAACCTATGCCGGCCATCCTGGTAATCGGAATAGCGGAGGACGCGGCTGGCGGTCTCATTAGTTAACCGGTCAAGTTCGGGAAGGGACAGTCTCCTTACAACAGCATCGGAACTCTTCGGCTCGGCGTGGCCTTCAAAATTCAACATCGCAATATTCCTGTCCACGTACCTGTCCTTTGCGCGCACGGATGCGAGTTTTGCCCTGTTCTTTTTGTCCAACACCATTGCAATCACCAAAAGACAAATGTCATTGTCTATGCCGGACTTTTAATTGCTTACACTTGAAAACCGCAAGCCTGCCGCTTGGAATGAAAGGAAGATAAAGAATTAGTGGGGAGGGGCTGGCAGGCCCCTCCCAGAATGTTGTTGGGGGTGGGTTGAACTGTGCTGTGAAGCACAATTACGCGCGATTCTGTGATTCCGTTTGTTCGGTCCTGTGATTCCGTTGCGATTCCGGTTGTTGCGGTTTTTTCCTGTGATTCCTTTGTGATTTGTTTCCTGATTTTCTCTTGATTTTACCGCGATTGGTTCGCGACTTGTTCGGGTTTGCTACCCGATTGGAAGGTAGTAAACCTTCCGTCCTGCTTGCTTCTTGGAAAGAAGTCCGGCGGTTGCGAGCCGGTTGAGGCGCGCGCACGCGGCGTTCTTTCCTTTGTAGCCGAACTTGTCGGCCACGTCCTGGGCGATTACCTTGCCCGCTTCCTTGACGAATCCTATTATTTCCATGTCGATGTCCGCGACAACTTCCTTGTTGGGCAAGGGTGCCGCGACAGCGACCTTTTCCACCGAATTCTTCTCAAGCATCTCCTCAAGCTGCGCGACGCGCCTTTCGAGGAACTCGAGGCGGTCCAGCTTGGCGTTTATCTCCCTCAGCACGAGGTTGAACGACGTCTTTTCGTCTGAAATCTTTGAAAGGTAATACGCCGTTGTGAGGGCGGGGTCCTTGACGGATTCCTTGAATGCGTGGTAATCGCCTACGATTCCTTCATCCAAAGCCATGTTAGGTACCTTTTTATTTTCGGATTGATTGATACTTGTCCGCGATTGTGTCGCGAATCGTGAGAATCAATCACGATACAATCATGATTCTATTAGGATATATAAATCTTCCTAGACCGCAGTTCGTTTAATCGCCTGATTCTCGTATTTTCAAGCCACCCCCGCGAAAACCTATTTCTTCCTTCCGGGCCAATTCCATATCCAAGGTGACTTTTTTGGAAACCCACGGCATCCGCATCGTTGAACGCAAGCCCCCGGCAGAGCTTTCACTCCAGGAGATGAGTGCCCACGCACAGCGGCAGGTTCAACGCTATGCAAACGCCGGAAAACTGAAAAATATCGAAAAACAGATTGCCGAGTCCAAAAAACCGCTGGCAGAACAAGACGGAACACTCGACGCCTGGTGCGAAAACATGACATTCCAGCTCTCGGAGCCTGAATCGACCTTAGAACCAAGGATAATCGTGCACAAGGACGCGTTAAAGAATCACGTTCTTGAACATGCCGGTCTGACAGTCAGTAACCTGCCATCAGAAAAGGACCTACGGAAAGCCCTGATGGAAATGGCAAGAACCAGCAACGCGCCGCACTCCCGCTAAAAAACCTTGGGCTGCCTAATACCCTAGACGAATTTTGCGGCCAGTTGCCGAAGGCGTTTAGCGATATGGACATCCTGTGCGTTGCGGACCTGCATGGCGAACTACAGGCCAGGCAATTCCTGTTCGAGTTCATCAAAAAGTCCAATCCGGACGCCATCATACTTGCAGGCGACGTGACCTGCGGCAGCGTTTCCTTTGCCGAGGACCTATTTGACGAGCTTGACAAGACAAGGATTCCCTATTACGCAGTGCACGGCAACAACGACCCGGAGACCGTGCAGGACTTCTTCGAGGAAACAGGCCGCGACCTTGCGGGAAAAAGGACGATGATAGGCGGAATCCCGTTCTACGGGCTTGGCGGAAGCGGGCCAACGCCGTTCAACACCGTTTGCGAGTATACCGAAGAGACCATTGAGAGGAAGCTTGCTGAGCTGAAAGTGCCTGACGATGGCAGATTCATCCTGGTAAGCCACACGCCGCCCCGCGACACCGCCTCGGACAAGACTGCTCACGGCAACCACGTGGGAAGCAGGTCGGTGCGCGAATTCGTGCTTGCAAAGAAGCCGGCTGTCGTAATTTGCGGCCACGTGCACGAGCAGCACCTGTCCGAGAAGCTGGGCGACACCATCATTGCGAAGGCTGGCACGCTGATGCACAAGAAGGCGCTTGTGCTGACGACTCCGGAAAACAAGGTCACACTACTATAAGATTGAAAAGTACTAAGTCACATCAGGGGTTTTGATTCTCTTGGCAAATTTCAGGGT
>Ga0172381_10000544_pt1 | contig 45484 bp, 69 predicted proteins | sample Leawel6488metaG_FD_119754 | JGI IMG/M metagenome (GOLD analysis project Ga0172381, IMG submission 119754) | Leachate microbial communities from a municipal landfill in Southern Ontario, Canada - Leachate well 64-88 metaG | ecosystem: Engineered > Solid waste > Landfill > Unclassified | place... | reverse complement strand
GTTTTCAATAGGGCCTTAAATTAGCCCTCCGATACCCCCCGCCTATGGGTTTTCTTACAGTGATTGCGCCGTCCTATCAGCGCCTTCTCGAAGCGGCGACCCGCAAAGCCCGTTCCGCCGCAAGTAGTCCATCGCCTTTTCCGGCAACTCGTGTTCTGGCGCGGCTTTCCGCAGCGCCCGGACGAGTCGTGCGACAAGCATCGCCAAGTCGCCCACGTTGCGCTGCAGGTCTTCAGCGTCTTCCTCGCACAGCCAGCCGTCCGGCAGTTCTGGCGGATCTTCAGGGGTTCCCCACGCTTCCCAGCTCATGCCCTTCTCCTCAATCAACCGGCCAGCCGTCCAGCCCTATGAACCTGCGCGGCGCAACGCCCAACTCCTCGCGCTGCTTATCGACACTATGGCACGTCGCGCACAAGCTTTGAAAGGGGCCGTGCCAGAACAGTTCAAGGTCGCCGCGGTGGGGCTCGATATGGTCACACACTGATGCGCGGGACACCCGACCACGGGCAGCGCATCGGCGGCAGGTCGGCTCGCGCATGAGCTGCAACGCCCTGACCTTGCGCCAGCGCGTGGTGTTGTAGAGGTGCGTCCATTGGCCCATGCGCGGCAGGCTACCACACTTGACATCGGGCGGCGCGGCGGGTAGGGTTTGGGCCGTTGACTCCTCCTGCTGGGCGCACCCGCCAAGCACTTAACCGGGGCGCACGTTGCCCTGGTCTCTTTTCCCCCGCCTCACATGCACTCCAGATTTGGTGTACGTTCGGGGTAAGCTTTTTGTATGACAGTCGAGTACCTCAAGCCCTTGAATCTTAAGGGCTTTTTGCTTTTCTGCGCTCACACTCCGAACGGTTTTACACCAAACGCAACTTTTTTCTTATCCGGTGCCTGTAAACGATGCGGCTGCACTTACAGATTACGGGGTGTAAGGCGTAGCCGCAGCCGTCACGTTTTCAGCCATCGGATGTGAAATAAGTGGAGTATGGTGTAGGTATCTATATAGACTAAACAATATCTATAGTAAACAAAGACTTGCCTGTACAAAAACCTTACCCCAAACTTACCCCAAACTCCAAACCTAACGCCAGGAAGTGGGTTCGTCCGGCGTGTCTTGATTACACTTAACCGCCTGTAATTTATCCAATAAAATATAGGCATCGATCAGTAAATTAGCGGACGTGTTCGCCAACGCCGCCGCTAAATTTATAGCGCTTTCCGCCTCCTCGCTTAAATCCTTCAGTAAAATAGCGCCTTCAGATTCCCGCACCAAGCGCAGCACGACGCCGAGGGGCAAGGGCTTCCGAACGTGGCAAAGGGAGCGCACCCCGACCTCTGTCGTGCCGCACCGCTTGAGATAGCGCCGGCTTTCTGGGATCGTCAGTGAGGACAGATATGCGTTGAGCTGGGCGTACTTGATCTTGATCATCAGACTTCTCCGCACAAGAGGAGCAGCGCGGCCTGGTAGCGGTCACGCGGTACGCGCAGCTTGTAGGCCGCGTCCTCGATTGCGCGGTCCAGGGTGGGCCGCGTCACGCTCAGGGGGACCGGCGCCAGGGCAGCCACACGAAAGGGCAGCGGCTTGTTCGTGCAGATCGTGACGCGGACAGACTCGGCCGTCGTTCCGGCGAGCATGCAGAACGCCGTCTTGCCGTGCGCAGATAGGCCAGCCCACCACGCCTTGAAGTCGTCATACCTTTCAGCCCCCGGGGCGGCGCGGCGGTCTTCCTTGAGGGCGGCAAGAACGGGCGCAGTCTCCTCGATCAGCGCTTCCACGCTCACCGCGTCACCAAGCAACTCGACGGCCGCTTCGAAGGCGGCCACGTGGGCCTGGCCCATCTCGGACAAGGGCACGACCCCACCCGAGCCGAGGTACACCCGGACGGCCCGCTCTAGGGACACCGGCGAGCCTCCGTAGACAAGACTGCGCATTGCAGTAACGGAGACGCCTACCGCGTCAGCGAACCATTGGCGCTGTTGCGGGGTTGCTGCCTTCCAGCAATTATGAAGTATCGGTCTCACGTGTCGCTCCAGCAGTAAAAGGAACCCGTAATCTATAACTATTAAGTGCTTTATGCAACTACAGGCGTTAAAAAGCCGCCTCAAGGGCGGCCCGTCAGTCACACGTCACTTGCGTCGGTAAATAGCCTCCGGCCGTCCGCCTTGCGCCCGCTTCCTGTGGCCGACCTTGACGATTTTGGACTTCTGGAGCAGCCGACATAACGCCGCCTTGGTGCTGTGCTCCGTCTCCCCGAGCGCCGCAGCCAACACACTGAGCGGCCAGTCGCCGCCGTTCTTGACCACGTCGAGGATACGCACCAAGATCGAGCTGTCGTTCAACCACCCGGTTGCGCGTGTCTTGGGCTCAGGCAGGCTCACCCGCGTGGCCGCCAGGATCTGTTCAAGGGCGGTCAGCATGTCGGCGGCACTCCAGCCAGGGCGAGCCGCTCCTTTAGCGCTTCCACCGGGACGGACAGCGCGGTGCACTTCTGGACGACCGGCGGCAGGTACTTGGCCAGGTTCGGGAAGTCAGCTTCGAGCTTTTCGCGCGCCGAGTACTGCCAGACGATCGCCTCCAGGGTGGCTTTGGCTTCGATGAAGTTTTCCCACACGTCGTGGTAGCCGCGCTGTATGTCGGCGTCGTCTACCGTAACACTGGCCATGCGGTACGCCGGGAAGTCGCCGTCGGCTCCAATGTCTTTCAGACCGTTCCGTCGGGCAACCCCGTGCCCCTGTTCGTGGTAACTCCCCGGCGAGCAGGTAGCGTAGTCGAGCGGTTCGCGCCAGTACGTGTCGCGTTCTCCGTCGCTGGCCGGAACATACGCGGTCACGGTTTGGGTAGTCGCAAGGTAAGGCCGTGTGGCCTCGTCCGCCCGCGCCGCCACAAAGGCGGGGTGCTCTTCCCGCACCTTCTGGGCCGCAAAGGCGTTCAGCCGCTCGCGTAGCGCTTCAAATCGCGGCACAAAGGCGTCCCGCAAAGCCGCTTCAATAAGCTCGGTCCGCTGTTTATTGGTCAGTCTGATCATCTCGCTTCTCCTCTTCAGTTAATGTTCTCGGCGCCTGCCACGGACACCCGACTTGCAACGGATGGCCTCGCAGGCATTGGTGTCGCTCGATCCCGTTGCGGCGCCACGTCTCGAGGTGGGCGCACCGCACGCAACACGGCGGGGCCGGTAGTCTGGCGCGGTCGTCGGGGCTCATGACACGCCCCACTGTGCGGCCATCGCGGCGGCCACGCCTTCATATGTCCGGCTGCGCTCTTTCCACCGGGTCGGGGAGGGGCCGAGTTTGTTTTGTCCGCTCGCCGTCTGATTGGCGCGTCGGGTTCGGTTGTCCCCCGGAAGCCTGTTTGTTGGAACCAAGGGGGGCAATCCCTTCAACCACAGGCAGGTGGCTTTGCTGGCATCCTCCCCGAACCACCACGGCTGAATGATCTGGTCCGGCTTGCGGATCCGGGTCGAGATGCAAGAAATGGGGTTTTCCAGGGCGATACGGGGCACCGGAGCGGACAGGAGGCGCTGGACGAACGCCAGCGCCTCCTCCGTCTTGTCGGCACGCCCGGGCACGCGCTTGTTCCAGTGGAGCCCTGACACCGCCAGGTAGGTGCAGGGCGGGTGTGCGATCATCAGATCAAAGGGCGCAGCGAGGGCGATCAGGTCGAAGCAGTCGCCCCGGTAGTGGCGCGGGCTATCGTCTTCTGACGCCTCGAAGTCTGCGGACCACACGTCGTGCCCGAGAGCCGCAAAGGCGCGGCGTACCCGGCCGCTGTACTCACACGCAACTAACACTCTCATCGATGTGCCTCCGACAGCCACCCCAGCCGAGCCAGACGCCCCAACTCTGCCTGCACCACGGCGCCAGGCCCTGCCGGGCAGCACGTCGGACGCCCTCGCGCCCCGTCCGCCTCCTCGAGCGCACCACACGCCATGCAGAAGCGCATCAGCTGCGAGTGGATGCGGAACGCCAGAATGTCGGAGGCGCAGCCCAGGTGCAGCCACAGGATCTCACCCGCCGGCCTGCTCTGCACCAGCGTGTTGTCGCGCAGCCTCACGTCGACCCGCGTGCTGCCCGTCAGCGTGGCCGGCGGGGCGCCCGTGTCGTTGCCGGGCCATTCAGTCCATGCGCTCATGAGAGCCTCCTGATTGCGTCGCCAAGACTGTCTTCGTATGCCCCTGTTACGCCGTTCCAGCCGTAGTTATCGCTTGCAACCGTAGCGCACCGCTCCCGCTCCTCTGCACGAGCCGGGGCAAGCAGGGCGTCGAGTGCGGAGTGGTCGCGCGGCTTGGCGTTTTCTACAAGCACTTCCCGCAAGTAGCGCTGCGCTGCAATGTCGTCACGATCAACAATTGCCTGACTGGCCGCAACAAGGCAATCCGCCACTAGATCTTGCACGCTCTTTTCCCACGCCTGAGCCTCGGCAAGCTCCGTGCGAAGCCGCTCAACTATTCCACGCCAGTTATCAGCCACTGCTTTCGCCTTGCGCGGAAACTCAACCTGCTTGATGTTGTCGATCTCAGCACGAAGCCGCTCGATCTCATCAAGCAGGGTGCCGGCTTCGATTTCACCCTCGTTCCATTGCGCTCGAAAGTCCATATCATTCACCTCCTTTCGGTGCTGCTGCGATAGCGGCAGCCCATGCACGAACGAAATCAACCCGGTACAGGTTGCCTGCGTCGCATGCCGCTGTAGTCATATCATCGTGTGCGTCCAGGTCTATCGGCACAAGCGCCAACCCTTCCGGCACCACGGGCTCGGTGGGCGGGACGGGCGCTGCAAGCAGCTGAGCCCTGTGTCGAGCAACGAGCAGGGCGTCGTCTCTGCTCGCCGGCCCAAGAACCGCCGCATTTTCGATCAGGCGCTGCAGCGCCTCGACAACTCCGGCCGGCGCATAGTCGTCGGCTGCCGCTTCAGCTGGCCCGGCACAATGTTCGATTGCCTCGGTAATCTTTGCGCGTAGGTCGCTCATGACAACCCCTCCTCATCAATCGACCGGGCGCAACGCCTCATCCGCGTGTCAGTCAGCTCTCGCCGGAGATACGCCCGGGCGTGCCGATAAGCCAGCCACACCCCGACGCGGTGCGCCCCCTCGGCCAGTATCAGCACGCCGCACAGTAGCGCGACGAACAACAATGCGTCTTCAATCATGGCTGGGCACTCCTTTGGCCTTGGCGTTCGGGTGGCGGCGCGCCGATTGCATCTTCATCACGATCCGCGCGTCGGTCTGGTGAGGCGCCGCGTGGACTTGCGGCGTGTTGCGGTTCAGCTTGAGGGCTCGGCGTAGCTTGCGGTCCGCCTGCGAGACGTACTGCTCGACCTGGCGCGCATTCTCCGAGGGCAGCAAGATCCGGTAATTCCCGCTCGAGCTGGCCAGATACTTGCCTTGGCCGAGCAGGATGTTGCGCACGTAATCGACCCCGGACATTTCCGCCAGGGCGACCGCGTCGAAATCAGCCTTGCGACCAACCTCCGGCAGGACCAGCCCCAGGACACCCCGGATGAAATCGGCCGGGATGATTGCGCCGTACTCGGTGAGGCCCTTTGCCTCAAGGGCGGCGAATAGCTCTTTAGACACTGGTCACCTCCGCAAGGGCGCGCCCAAAGGTCGGGCGGAAGTCGCCAAAGCCGCCGTACTTAGCCGCCTTCTCGACGATCTGAGCGAGCGTGCGCAAGTCCACCACGCTGTCGTCGTGCTCGACCACTGTGCTAAAGGACCATTCATGGAAGATCGGGAAGTCTTTCGCCACGCGGACCTGGCCCTGCGGCAGGATCATGCGGTGCCTGAACTCGGGGCTCAGCACGACATCCTCGATCGTCTTGACTTTGGCTTGCCCGCGGTAGCGCAGGGACACCTTGTCCTCGGTGGCGAACAGCCCGCCGCGCATCTTCGCCCGGCCGATCTTGGCGACGGCAAAGCCGGTTGTTGCAATCGCCTCGGTCAGCCACGTGGTCGGCACGTAGACGCCGTGCTGCTCGCTGAAGAAAATCTTGGCCTCGGTTTCGAGGTTGCCCAATTCGATGAGATCCTCGTCAGTCTTGGTGCGCTTGTTCGTGATTGCCTTCTTTGCGCGAGCGAAGCGGTTGAACGGGTCGACAGTCTGCGGGTTGTTCTGCAGCAGGGGGCCAATGCCGGTGACTTTCACGAGTGCTTGCTGGATTGCCATGATTTTCAGTCCTGTAAAGTTCCGGGAGTATTCCCGATAAAGTGGATGAGTCCTGAGACTCGGACAACCCTCAATTGCTTAAGGGCTGGCCGCGTATCATTGCGCTGCGCTGCGCCGCCTTGCGATGCCTTGCTTTGGACTGCGGTTCCACGCCTTGCGTTTGAGTCCTGAGACTCGCCAAACCCTCTATTTCTAAAAGGCTTGACGCGTATCATTGCCATGCGCTGCCATGCCTTGCCATGCCCTGCATTGCCCTGCCTTCGAGTCTTGAGACTCGGACAACCCTCTGTTGCCAAAGGGCTGGCCGCGTATCATTGCGTTGCGCTGCACTGCTTTACGCTGCGCCGCCATACGGTGCGTTTGAGTCCTGAGACTCGGACAACCCTCTGTTGCCAAAGGGCTGGCCGCGTATCATTGCCATGCGGTGCATTTCGGTGCCTTGCGTTGCTTTGCACCGCGCTATGAACGTCGTCCGTCCATATCTCTATAATACTCTTATTTTCTCCACCGTCAATACTATTTGCCTGTACCACTCGTGATCCGCCAGATTGTCAAATTGCCGCACCTTGCCGGCAAAGTCCTCGCGGAACGACCGGGACGCCGCCTCGCGGTGCGCCAGCGCCTCGTGGCTGTCGTCGAGCTGCGCCAGGCGGGCGTCGAGCGCGGCAAGATTCACCCCGCCGAAGAATCGCAGGATCTGGGCCATCTGTTGCTCGGTTGCGGCAATCATTTCCAGATCTCCCCCAGAGCGTCAATGAACGTGAGCGCCGCCCGATACTCCTGCCCGTGCGACCCGTCGCCGTGCGCGTCCTGCAGCCGGCGCTCGAACGTCTCGCGGTCAATCTGCCGCTGACACCCGGCGTCAAAACGCAGCCCCTGGTCCGTCCGATAGACGACCAGCCAGTCGTTACGCGACCCAATCGGGCCGACCTGCACCACCGCGCGGCGCCCCTCAACAATTTTCGCCCCGCCGGCCAGATCGGCGCCGGCCAGATTGGCGCCGGCCAGATAGGCGCCGGCCAGATAGGCGCCGGCCAGATAGGCGCCGGCCAGATTGGCGCCCTCCAGATCGGCGCCGGCCAGATAGGCGTCCTCCAGATTGGCGCCGGCCAGATTGGCGCCGGCCAGATCGGCGCCGGCCAGATTGGCGCCGGCCAGATAGGCGCCGGCCAGATAGGCGCCGGCCAGATAGGCGCCGGCCAGATAGGCGCCGGCCAGATAGGCGCCGGCCAGATAGGCGCCGGCCAGATAGGCGCCGGCCAGATAGGCGCCGGCCAGATTGGCGCCGGCCTTGACGGCTGCGCGCAAGGTCGCGGCAATCGTGTTGTCCTCCGCCTCGTGGGCAAAAAGCACGGCGCCCGTGTAGCGGTGCTTGATCTCAATTTTGGTCATTGTGTTGGCTCCTGGAGTTGGCCGCCTTTGCGGGCGGCTTGTTGGCTGGTCAGAGCAGGCAGACGCGGCCGGCAAAGTATTCGAGTTCCTCGTCGACTTCAGTCATGAAAAGGCGGTCTGCTTCCTGTTCGGCGCGGTCTTGGCCCCAGCCTTGAACCAGAACGTAAAGGGTGGCGAGGTTTTGACGGGGCATTTCGTTCTCCTGCTTGGTTGGTTGACGATTCCAGCATAGCCTTATTACCGGAGCCGTCAATAACTATTTTCACATCCAGCGCACCGCCCGTCCGTCTCCCGCGCTAGATACCCTCAGCTCACCGGCAGCCACGGTGTCGTGACATCGACCATGATCGGCTCTCGCGTCAGACGGTCGCCGCGCTTGGTGAGCCGCCAGCTGTCTTGCACGAGCAACGGCCCAGCCTGACCACGCGGACCGCGGCCCACCGTGTTGCGGCCTGACTTGGGGCTCATCGTTGTGCCGCCTCATACGCCGCCGCGATCTCCGCCGCCCCGGCCATCCCGACCGAGGGGTGCATCTCGCGCACATACAGCACTGGCCGCCCGGCATCAGGCAGCACAGGGTTATTGGGCCGACCGCCCGGCAAGCCCGGGTGCCTCACGAACCGCAATCCCAGCATGAGCTCCTCCCGCTGGTGCGGTGTGCATCTCTGCCCCGCCTCGGCTACCAGGTCGCGCAGCTTGCCACCCGACACCCAGCCGCCTCGGAACCCCGGCCGCCCCTCGTCCATCGCCTCCACCACGATCTGCTCGAGCGGCGAGTGTGACGCTTCGATCGCCTCCTCGGTGCTGGACGTAATCGGGGCGCGCTGACATTTGGTCGCTGGGTTGTATTCGGGCGGAATCGCCCATGTGTTCAGCAGCTCGGCCACAATCGCAAAGCCGTAATTCTCGCCCATCGGCTCATAGGCCCCTTTGCCCTTCGCCCAGTCGTGCAGGTCGGTCATGTAGTCGCCGTCGAGGCCGTCGCGACGCAAGTCCGACTCGGCCTGCTGCGGGCAGTAAAAGAGGGCAAAGCGCCTATCGTTGCGCGTCTTTTTGACGCCCGCCTTGCCGTTCATGTTGAGGAGGAAGTTGCCGCATATCTCCCGCGTAGCCTGGTCGACTCCCTTGCCCTCGATCTCGAGGTTCTCGCCGGTGATCATCGGTTTCAGCTCCTCCACAATGTCCAAATTGCTCTTGGGCAGGTACATGTCTTCCACGCAGTAGAGCAATTTGCCGTACATCCAGCCATTAAATTGCGCCCCCAGCTTGGACGCCTTGGGCCAATGGGTGTAGCGCTGCCCGACCGCATACGCCACGCAAAGCGACAGGAAGGTTTTGCCGTTGCCCTCCACGCCCTGCAACACGGGCGCCCACCGGAATTTGCGCCCGCGGTACTGCACGCATGCCGCGTAGTAGGCCATCAAAATCGCCCGGTCCCGGTCGTCTGGAATGAGGCGTGCGAGGTGCTGCAGGAAGGGCGAAGCGTCCCCGGCAATGCGCCGGATATGGTTCGGCTTGTAGATGTTGACCAGCTCGAGGCCTTCCCGCCGGATGAACGCGCCCTGCGGCAAGTCGGGCCGAAAGCACGTGTCGGCGGCCTGGCGGTGCCGGACGCGCTGCCCACACGTAAACGCCTCCCACGCATCCTTGGTCGAGCTGGAGTTGGCGTGGTCCATCACGAACGTATAGCCGCCGTAAGCCACCCTGAACGCCTCGGGCTTGAGCAGTTCGCCCGACGGCACCAGCACCCGGTGCAGGCTGCGGATGTAGACGCACTCCTTGAACATCTCGATCTGCCCGGCCGCGTCGACGAAGGTCGTGCCAGCAGTCTCGTGCGACTCGGGAGGCACATAAGGCGCCTCGTCGTCCGCCACGATGGCGGGCGCCTCTACCTCCTTGTCTTGCAGCACGTCGCGCGACAGCCGACACGCATTGGCGATCGTGCGGGCCAGGTAGTCGTCACGGTCTTCCCATTTGGGCCGTACCAGGCTTGACCGCCACATGAGGCGTTCCATCCGCGAGGCGTGACGCCCGGTCCAAAAGGCGAGCTGTTGCGCCAGGCCAGCGTCGGCGCTCGACCCGTTCCACCTGTCCGATCCGTTCGCATCGGCCGGGTAGGCGCGGGGCAGTACGTCCTCGTTGGCGGTGTACAGATCCGCAAAGCTCGCGCCGCCCCCAAAGGCGGCCCGGGCGGACTGCGACTGCATCGCCCGGCGCAGCAGCTCGTCATCGTCGGTCGGGCCGCGCCACTCGGGACAAGGGCCGTCGTCGCGGTCGGGCTGGTCGGCGTTGCCCTCCGCGCGAGGCGGGAAGTAATTGTCGACGAGCCACTTGAGCACCTCGGGTCGGGCCGGGTGACCCGCGTCGCCGACCGCGTTCGTTCCGGTCAGTGCGACAAAGCGGCGCTCGGTGTAGAGCTCAAGGCCGGCCGCCGCGTTGCGGCAGGAGTGCTCGGGCACCGGCCCGGTGCCGAAGATATGCAGGCCGCCCCCGCTGGTCGACACCTCGATCGCGCACCCGGCAAACGCGGCGCAAAGCTGCTGCGCGAGGGGCGACCACTGCAGGTCTGGTTGTAAGCAGTCATCTGCGTCCGCAAACCAGAACGGGTCGCGCTCGGTGAAGACGAATGCTACGCCGTAGGGTGGGCCGTAAAGCGTCGCAGCCGCGCAGGCCTCGGCGGCACCCATCCAGTTAGCCGGATCCTGCGAGTCGGCGACTTGGCCGAGCGCATTGCACGGGTACTTGTCGAGCTTGCCGGGCTTCGTTCGGCTCGGCGCCGTTTTGTAGAGACAGAATTGCCGGTACTCCCCGAACGCGGCAAGCGCCGGGGGAAGTGTGGTCAGCATGGGCGCCCCGCGTCAGTTAGCCGAGAGCGTCGAGAGCCCCAAATACTTTTTGGCCGCGGCGAGCCGGAGATTGATGTCCAGTCGCCGGGTCATCGGATGCCGCGCCGCCATCGCCTGCCCGATCAGCAGCAGATTGCCGGACGTGCACCCGTGCTCGACGATCATCTTGCGGATATCCTCCATATCGCCGAAGTACGCGGACACGAGAGCGGGCGTGCACCCGGCCGCCTTGCCGATGTCCTCCCGCGTCATGTGCCGGTAGTCGAGCCGCTCGGCAGCGTCAATGGCTGCGGCGAAGATCGCCTGGCGGCGGGATTCGGGCGGGAGTCGGGTTCTCTTCTTCTCGGTTATCATCGAGTCTGTCCTTGAGTCAGTTGGTTGAAGGCCGGCGCGCTCGCCGATCCGTGAATGATCGCGTGACCGCCCCAAGACGACACGCCCGTCGCCCATGCGGCCTGGGCGATCTCGCGCGGCGTGCCGGTGAACCGCCATCCCTCGCGCTTGGTCTCGACAGAGATGAACTGCCCGATGACCTTGCCGACGTCCTGCGACACGATCACACGGCGATGGATGCCGATGAGGTCGGCGGACTTGATGCGCTCGTTCAAGTGCTTGGATTCGTTGGCGAGGCCGTAGCGCACCAGCCGCCCCTGCTCGTCCCTCAGCGCCCCGACGTTGTTGCGCCACAGCACAATGTCGCCCCGGTTGCTGGCCTCAAGCCGTACCGCACTGGACACGCGGTTCTCGGACCCCTCGTCCCTGCTGCGGGTGTTGCTGGGCGGTGTGACTGCGAGCGTGCGCAACTCGTCAAGGGCGGCGGCCGTCACGCCATGGCGCATCGCCCAAAGTAGGAGAGCGTCGGTCACAGCCCGATCTCCGTGATCTTGCCGCACTTCGTGCACTCGACTCGGGACACGCCATCCCAATCCACGGCGATGCAGCGCCAGACGTGCCGGCAAAACAGGCGACGAAAAAATCGTCGGATCATTGGTCGGACTCCTTAAGTGCGGCATTGAACCGAACCCACGCCTTGTCGACAAGGCAGCACCGCCCAAAGGGCATGTCCTTCGCGGCGCACGTGCACTCCGGCGCCACCAGCGGCATAACCTCAAGCTCCAGCCGGTGCGCTATATGCAGCTCGAGGTGGGCGCCTTTGCTGCCCTCCCAGCCGGGAATCAAGGCGATTGCGTCGCAGGTGCAAAGCTCGCGGATGTCGAGCCGCAGGCACTCCGCCCACGTCTTGCCCTCGCCCAGCTCGGCGGGGCTCACCACGTCCAGGCCCTGCGCCCGCAAGCGCGCCGCCCACTCGTGGAACGCCGGGAAGTTATTATCGGGAAGGCCCGTCATCGGGCCGGACAGATAAATGCGCTTGGTCATCGTCCCGACTCCGTCATTGCCGCGTCGATTGCTTGTCGCAGTGACTTACGGCGAGAGCCGAGAAACCCTCGCTGCATGAGACGAAATCCCCGCTCCAGAACCTGGCCATCCTCAACGTACCGGGCGTAGTCGAAGGAAACCCCGGTAGGGGACAAGAGCACGCGCGATACAAGCCAGTCAAGCCGCGCGGTGTCCTCAGACCGCGTCTCAAGGGCGGCCCACAATTTGGCGTTGTCTTCGCGCAGCGCCTTAACCTCGGCAGTCAGATCGGTGATGACGGCCAGCCAGGCCTCTCGGTTGTCTGCGCTCATGCTTGTTACTCCTCTTGTTTAGTTGGCCGCATCTTGCGCGGCTTTTTCGATTCCGTCAATACGCAGCGCCGCATCCACCCGACCGCGAAGCGTCTCAGCGTCGGCACGCGGCAGGCCCTGCGCGCTCAGCACGTCAATCCCGAATGACAAATAGAATGCCTTTGCCTGCTCCCGATCCGACAGCGGGCGGGCACTCAGCGCCGACCGACCCGCACCCCACACCGCGATGGCCTCTCGCAGCGCAAGCTGAGCCTCGACCCGCTCCCGGTGTCGGTTGGCAATGCCTGCCGCAATGGCGTAGCTCGCCCCGTGCGGCACGGCGGCCGGCTTCAAGATAATGTCCGCGTCGCCCCGCATCTCGCGTAAGGTCGCCGCGTCGAGCAGCCCAAGGTCACCGTCCACCGCCTCCACCGTCCGCGTGGCTGGCGGCGCAGGCACGTTGCCGCAATGCGGGCAGGCGTCGAGGTGCCGCTCGTAGACGCGCTGGCAAGTCGGCTCATCGCACCGGCGCAGCGGAATGGCGTCCGACACGGCCGACCGCCGGGTCACCGTGCGGCCCTCCAGACTCCACACGCGCCTCCGGTCGTCCGGCAGGCCCAGCCCGGGCGTCAGGCAGTTGCCCACGTGGTCGAAGATCATCGCGCGAGGCTTCCCGCTGGCAGCGATCAGCGCGACCCGCTCGGCGTCTGTCCGGTCGCCCCAGCCCTCGGCCACCGCCGGGTCGAGCATGAGGCGCAGGGCCCGTCCGAATTGCTGGTAGTGGAGCGCCACGCTCTTTGTCGGCCGGGCGAGCGACACGCACTCAATCGCGGGCAGGTCGAACCCCTCGCCGAACAGGTCGACGTTGACAAGCTGCAATATCTCTCGGTTGCGGAAGCGCCGCAGGACGTGCCGTCGGAGCGCGTCGGGCGTCTTGCCGGTCACCATCTCGGCCGGCACGCCCTTGTCGCGGAAGGCTTTGGCGAATCGCTCTGCGTCCTCAATGTCCACCGCAAAGGTCACGCCCAATTTGCCGGCCGCGTGCCGTAAGTAGTGCTCGACCACGTCGCCGACCAGCTTGCCGGATTTATGGACCGCAGCCCGCAAGGCAGGGCGCGAGTAGTCCCCATCGGCGCCAAGTGGCACGGTGGACAGATCGAGGTCCGACACGACGGGGCACGCCAGATCGTAGTCGGTCAGATAACCTTGCTCGATAAGGTCGCGCATTCGCGGGCCTTCGACCAGCACGTCGTAAAGCCCGGCACCCCATCGCCCGAGGCACTTACCGTCCCCGCGGATCGGCGTAGCCGTGTAACCAAACAGGCGGGCGTTCGGAAAGCGCTGCACCCCGCGGCCCCATTTGTTCTCCGTGAGGAGGTGGTGCCCCTCATCAATGTGGACGGCGCGCACCGTCCGGCACCACGGATCGTTCTCCGGCAGGCGCACCAGCGTATCAATCCCGCACACCCGAATCGGCGCCCGTTGATCCACCCACATGGCGCCCAGCTCCTCGGCGTGCGCTTGCTGCACCCCGCGCACCGTGCCGCTCGAGCCGACCACGCCGTGCCGGATGCCGTTGCGCGCCAGGGTGAGAGACATTTGCGTAACCAGCTCCTGCCGGTGGGCAATGACGGCCTGCGGCCAGCCGTGCAGCGCGGCGATAATTGCCGAGGTGATCACAGTCTTGCCGGCCCCGGTCGGCGCCACGACGCACGCCCCAAACGGCTCCGACTCCGGCGCGGCCAGAAGGGTGGCCATCGTCCTTGCAAAGACGTCTTGTTGATACGGTCGTAAAATACTCATAGTTTCTTCGGCTTTGGGTATTGACGTTGTGGAAATTAACGCACATCATAGGCCCCGCTGTCAATCAAACCCGAGGACTCAAAATCATGGCTCAAATTAATATCCAGCTGGACACCAGCAGGCCGGCCGACTTGAAGATGCTGGAACGGCTGCTCGACATCGTGCCAATTCCGCCGGTCGCCCGCGCCACCTTCCCACCCATTACCGCGGGCTGTGAGGTGCCGGAAGCCGTACCTGGCGGCGCGGCTAACGTGGGGTTTGTCTCCGCCGCAATCACCCACGGGTCGCCTGAGCTTGACGAGGACGCCGCAAAGCTGGAGGCTCTCGCCGGTCCCGGATCTGCCGGCCCGACGCCCCCTGCCCCGCCAGCCCCGGCCGGCCAGACCCAGGAACTCGACGCCGCGGGCCTGCCGTGGGATGCCCGGATCCACAGCGAGTCCCGCGCCCGTATCGCCGACAATACCTGGCGCCGCAAGCGCGGAGTCGACCAGGCCATCGTGGATAGCGTGACTGCCGAACTGCGCGCCGCCTACCCGGCGCCGACCGGCCAGTCGGCCCCTGCCCCCACGCCGCCGGCAGCCGAGGCGCCAAACCCCTTCCCGGTTCAGCCTGCTGAAAGGACAGACCTCCCCCCGCCGCCTGCCGCTTCGGTATCCGTCCCGCCCCCTCCGGCCGTAGCACCCCCGGCCCCGGCCGCCCGCGGTGTGACCGACCTTGCCGCCGCAGTGGCGCGCGGCGTAATCAAGCTGGACGACCTCAACGCCGCTTGCCTGTCGCACGGCTGCGCCAACGTCCTCGAGCTGAACAAGAACCCGGTTGCGCTTATGGCTGTGTGCGCCCAGTTCGAGCTGCTTGGAGCGTTCAAGTCATGAGCCCCGAAGAACGGGGGGCCCTTATCGATCGGCTTGTTTGCTCGTTCAAGAAGATGCCGCGATGGGCGCAAGCGGCAACGAAGCACGCGATGGCCGCGCCGACGATCAACCCCTCCACTGGAGTGCCTTTCCAGTCATTCCGTGAAGTTCTAGAGGCGGCCCACGACGAGGCGCTAACCACGCTGCGCGACGACTTCGAAGGCAACGGCGACCTCTTGCCGGAAGAGGGGCAAGGGTGACCGCCCACGCGCCCCTCCCGCCGTCAGGCGCCGCGTGCTGGGTGAAGTGCGCCCAGTGGCCGGCGATGAACAAGCTCTATGGCGGCGAGGATACCCCCGAGTCGCTGGAAGGGCGGGTAGCCCACCACGTCCTGGCCGAGGCGATCCAAGGCCGTTGGCTGACCGCCGGCACGCTCGTTCAAGCCAGCGACACGGGCGAGATGCTGGCGGTCACCGACGACATGCTTGACGGCGCGGCAGTATTCGTGGACGACTTGCACGCGACGGTGCCGGAGGGCTGGGCCGAGGTCGTTGTCGGGGCGGACATGCGCAACTCGGTCATCGTGCCGGGCGTGCTGTACGTTGAGTGTATGTGGGGCGCCTCGCCCTTTATCCACCCCGACTGCTGGGGCACGCCGGACGTGCTGCTGCGTCGAGCGGACCGATCCACGATCGTGTGGGACTACAAGTACGGCCACCGCAAGGTTGAAGCGGTCGGCAATTGGCAGTGCGCTGCTTACCTGGCCCCCTTGGCGATGACCGCCCCGCCCCAAGTCCGAATCGTGCAGCCTCGCAACTATGAAGCCGGCGCACCAGTTCGCGTCTGGAGCCCGACCGCCATCGAGCTGGAGGGAATGTGGGAAGATTTGCGGCTGGCCGCCAAGGCCGCAATGGGCTCCCCGCGTGACGCCACGGTCGGTGAGCAGTGCCGATACTGCCCCGGCCGTCACGCCTGCGGGCCGCTCCAAGCGGCGGGCAACACGTGGGCCGATTTTGCCGCCAGCACGGCAACGGTGCAGGAATTGCCGCCGACCCATGCAGGCCGCGAGATGCGCTATCTGGCGGAGGCAATCGCCACGCTGGAGGCAAGGCGGTCCGGGCTGGAGGCGGTCGTCACGTCGGCTTACCGGCGCGGCGAGCGGGGCCTGGGGTGGGCAATCGAGCGGGCGGCAGGCCGGCGCGTCTGGACGGCGTCAGTCGAGCAGATTGAGGGCGTGGGGATGATGGCGGGCAAGTTGCTGCTCAAACCCCCCGCGCCGGTCACGCCTACCCAGGCAATCGCAGCAGGAATACCGGCCGAGTTGGTCGAGTCAATGTCGGAGCGCAAGCCCGGCGGCGAGAAGTTGGTGATTGATACAGAAACCAAGGCCCGCAAGGCCTTCTTTGAGGAGTAAAGCATCATGACAGTGCTTCAAAACGGAACAGTTCGGACAGGCGATTGCATCGTCTTGTGGGACGGCATCACGCGCCCGGAAGCGGTGCCCGCCTCGGCCGATAAGCCGGCCAGCCAGAAGTTCACCCTGAAGCTGGCCTTCCCGCCCGATAGCCCGACGTACGCCGAGCTTTACGGCGAGTCGGAGAAGTTCACCAACACAAAGTACCCGCAAGGCCGCCCGCGTGGGTTCGAAGCGGCATTCCGCCCGGCCGAGGTGCCGGAGCTGCCCGGCTGGATTGCGGTGAACTCCGCGACCTTCGGCCAGGCGCCCGAGGTGTTCGATGCGCAAGGCCGCAGCCTGACGCCGGCCGAGTACAGTCGGATGTTTTATGCAGGCACGAAGGTACAGGCTCTGCTGACCCCGCGGGTGTATGACGCCAACGGCAACCGGGGCGCAGGCTTCTGGCTGTCCGGCATCCTCATTGTGGACGCCGCCGCGCCCAAGCTCTCCATCGCATCCGGTATGTCTGCCGGCGAAGTGCGCGGCGCGTTCGGCCTGCCCGCCTCGCCGCTTGCCGGATCCGCGCCTGCTGTCGGTATCCCGCCCGTGCCGGGGGTCGCGGCGCCTGCCATCCCTCCGGCCCCCGGTGCCGCTGCTGCGGTGCCGCCGACGCCCCAGGCGCCCGCCTCATTCCCGGCGCCCCCGGGTCTGGCTGGACCTGCGAGTGGTGCGACGACATCCCCTTCTAGCGTGGTGGTCGCGCCCAACTACGGGATGCTGCAGCCGCCCGCCGCCCCGGTGGCGCCCGTTGCGCCGGTCCGCACGATGACGCCTGCCGCCCAGGCCGCGGGTTACACGTACGAAATGTTGGCGGGCAACGGCTGGACCGAAGCGCAGATGATTCAGGCCGGCTATCTGGTGCCGGCATAGGCATGCTCCTTTTCCTTCTACAGCTTGCGGCGATGCGTCTAGCCCCGGCGCTACCGCAAGCAGGCGCCGGACCGCCGTTAATGGCGGGAAGACAAACAGAGCTGGAAATACCCTTCATCCCGCGCGACACCGGATCGCGTAAGGGACGGGGCTACTAAACAACGCGTCCGGCTCACGGGCCGGGCGCACCGCTTGAGGAGCAATAAATGAAGCCGCTGTATATCTTCGATCTGGACGGGACGCTTGCCCTGATCAATCACCGTCGGCACTACGTCGACGGGGGACGGAAGGACTGGAGGGCGTTTTTCGCAGCTTGCGTCGATGACGTCCCGAATACGCCGGTAATTCAAACACTGCAGGCGCTTCGACGTGCGGGCGCTGAAGTATGGATCTGGTCGGGGCGCAGCGACGAAGTTCGACCCCAAACCGTCGAATGGCTCTGCAAATACGGCTGTTTTGGGAAATCGTCCGGCTTTCTGCCCGCCTGGCCTTTTGGGGCGCCTGAACGGTTTTTGATGAGAAAGGCCGGGGATCACCGGGACGATGTTGCCCTTAAAAGAGAATGGCTCAGCCTTTTGGACCCCCCGGAATTTGCGCGGCTTACCGCCGTGTTCGACGACCGGGACCGGGTAGTCCAAATGTGGCGGGACGCCGGAATCCCGTGTTTCCAAGTTGCCTCCGGCGCCTTCTGATTGTCTGATTGAGGAGTCCTAAATGTTTATCTCCCTGCCGCTTCCGCTGCTCCACGCCCTCACGCTCTTTACGCCGACCCGCGTGGGCCGCCCCTGGATGTGCGGCGTCAATTTCCAGACGACGACCGACGGGCACCTTCTCGCCTCCGCAACAGACGGTGTGGCTGCCCTGCAAGTCCGCTTGCTCGCTGCCGACTGTCCGGCCGGTTTCAACCGCACCGCCCCGACCGACTTTATCAAGAGCCTGCCCAAGCGCGGAGAGGCCGTGCTGGCGTTCGGCGGGGACGACCTGAGCGTGTCGGTCGGCAACACCACGGCGACCGGTAAGCTGCTGCCCTCCTCCGACATCTTCCCGCCTTTGCGCCGCGCCGCCCCTGCGCCTGAGCAGGCCGGCAAGCCTGCCGAGTTCTACTTTGAGCAGCTCGCGCGCTTCTCCAAGGCAGCAAAGCTTGCCGGGTGGGGGTCGCCCCGCCTTCACATGCACGGCGACCGGGCGGGGGTGATTGGCTTCGGCGAGGACGTCGCGGCGTGCGGCCTGATCCAGCGCTGGGAGTTCAAAGACGGCAAGGGCAAGGTGCGCCCGCTGCCGACGGTGCCGGAGTGGCTCGCGTGACGCCGGCCGAGCAGAAGGTCAAAATCCGCAGCCTGATGCGCTCCCTGGCCGCCCGCGCCCGTTCGACGGTCGGCTGCATCTTCATCCCCGGCAAGGCAGACCCATGGCATGGGTACGACAGCAGTGCGGCCAGACGCGACCAGATCGAAGCCGCAAAAGGAATTGAAGGCTACATACGCGCCTTCGAGCTGGCGAACCACTTGAAGCCGACAATCCCGCCGGACGAGGAGGCACCCCGGTGAGATACGGCGACCGCCTGCCCACCGGTCACGGTTACTCGACCGTCCTCGCGGAAATGGATTTTGAGACGTATAGCGAGGCTGGCTTTGTCTGGACGGGCGAGAAGTGGGTCGGCCCACCCGGTGCGCCCAAGAACTCCAAAGGCCTGCCGGTGGTGGGCGTCGTCAATTACACCGAGCACCCGACGTTTGAAGTCCTCGTCCTGAAGTACGACCTGAAAGACGGCGCCGGGCCGCGCACGTGGAGGCCGGACGAGCCGAACCCGCAACCGCTGTTCGACCACCTGGCGGCCGGCCTGCTGATCGAGGCGCATAACGCATCATTCGAGCGGCGAGTGTGGCGGGCGTGCGAGCGGCTTTACGGCTGGCCGCCGCTACCTGAGCCGCAGGTGCGCTGCTCGGCGGCGAAGTCGCGGGCGTGGAACCGTCCCGGCGGGCTGGATGCCGCCGCCAGGGTCGCCGGGACGCCGCAGAAGGATCCAGCCGGCTCCGGGCTGATCCGCGACTTGACCATGCCGAGGAAGCCCACCAAGGCCAGCCCGCACTACCGCTTGACGCGGCAGACCGACCCGGCCAAGTTCGAGGCGCTTGACGCCTACTGCGAGCAGGACATTGTGGCCGAGGCCGCGCTGTCAGCGGTCACGCCGGACATGAGCCCGCAAGAACTGGAGTACTGGCGCGTCGACCAGGCGATCAACCAGCGCGGCGTGGCGGTCGATACCCAATTGATTGAGGCTGGCTGCCGGATCGTCGACGAGGCCACCCGCCGCTACGGTGACCGGGTGCGCGCCCTGACCGGAGGCATTGCCCCGTCTGAGGTGGCGCAGCTCTCCGGCTGGTGCGCCGGGGCCGGCTACCCGCTCGCCTCGATGGACGAGGATGCGATTGACGGCGCGCTGAAGGATCCAGCCTGTCCGCCGCTGGTGCGCGAGGTGCTGGGGCTGCGCGCCAAGGTCGCGTCGGCCAGCGTCAAAAAGCTGTTCGCCTTGCGCAACACCAGCACCAAGGCGGGCCGGGTGCACGACCTGTTCATCTTCCACGGCGCGAGGACAGGTCGGCCGACCGGGGACGGCCCGCAGCCGACAAATTTTCCGAAGGCCGGGCCCAACGTTTGGCGCTGCCAATGTGGCCGCCACTACGGCGAGACGGTACACGCCTGCCCGTGGTGCGGCGCGGGGGACGACGGGCGCGTTGATCACAAGGGGCAGCCGCTGAGCAGCTTTGATGAGCCGCAGGAGTGGAGCCCAGATGCAATGTGCGACGCAATCGAGGTCGCGCGGTCGGGTAGCCTGGACGTGCTCGAGATGTTCTTTGGCGACGCGCTCCTGACGCTGGCCGGCTGTCTGCGCGGCGCGTTCGTCGCGGCGCCCGGTCACGACTTGATCTCCTCAGACTGGACGGCGATTGAGGCGGTCGTGCTGGCCTGCCTTGCGGGCGAGCAATGGCGCATCGATTTGTTCCGCGAGGGCGGCAAGATCTACGAAGCGTCCGGCGCAAAGGTCGGGCGCGTTGAGTATCAGGAACTGCTCGACCACAAGAAGCGCACCGGTCAGCATCACCCCCTCCGGCACAAAGGCAAAGTGTTGGAACTCATGTGCGGATACCAGGGCTGGGTCGGTGCGTACCACGCATTCAACCCGGACAGCGATCTGCCCGAGGATGAGATCAAGCGCGACATTCTCGCTTGGCGCGACGCCTCGCCTGCCATCGTCGAGTTTTGGGGCGGACAGTCACGGCGCATCCCGGGCACGCGGGATTTGCGCGAGGAGCTTTACGGCGTGGAGGGCGCCTTTATCTCGGCGATGCTCCAGCCAGGCACAGTAGTTGACTGCCGTGGCTTGAAGTTCCAGCAAGTCGGCGACGCGGTCTACATCACGCTGCTGTCCGGACGCCGGCTCACCTACCACTCGCCCCGGCTGCATGAGTCAGACAAGTGGGGGGCACGGTACTCCCTATCTTATTGGGGCTGGAACACGAACCCGAAGAACGGCCCGCGCGGTTGGATCAACGTGTTTACGTGGGGCGGCCGGCTGGTAGAGAACATCACCCAGGCCGTCGCAAACGACATCCTGCGGTTCACGTCGGTCAATCTGGAGCGCGCCGGTTACCCGATCGTGCTCCACGTGTACGATGAGCTGGTGTGCGAGATGCCGCTTGGCGTCGGGTCGGTGGAAGAGTTGGAATCATGGATGCGCTACCTGCCCGAGTGGGCGGTGTGCGAGGATGGCCGGCGATGGCCGGTTAATGCGGCGGGTGGTTGGCGCGCCGAACGATATCGAAAGGGGTAACACGTGGCAGACAAAGGGGCGCTCCGGGCGCCGTTCCCATATTTTGGAGGTAAGAGCAAAGTGTCCGATATCGTTTGGCAGCACCTTGGCGCCGACGTGACGAACTACGTCGAGCCCTTCGCCGGCTCGCTGGCCGTGCTGCTCGGCCGTCCCGGCGGCGCGGGCAAAGTCGAGACCGTCAATGACTTCGACGGCCTGCTTGCCAACGCTTGGCGCGCGATGGCGTTCGACCCCGAGAGCGTAGCGCGCGCCGCCGACTGGCCGGTGAACGAGTGCGACCTCCACGCCCGGCACGCCCGGCTGGTCACGCAGCGGGGCGCAATTACGGCCAAGCTCATGGGCGACCCGGACTGGTTCGACCCCGTGGCGGCCGGCTGGTGGATTTGGGGGGCATGCGCGTGGATCGGCTCGGGCTGGTGCAGCGGCAAAGGCCCGTGGACCGTTGAGGGCGGCGAGCTGGTCCGCGCGGAGGGCAACGCCGGCCAGGGCATCAACCGTAAAATGCCGCACGTAGGCGACGCGGGGCGGGGCATCAACCGTAAAATGCCGCACGTAGGCAACGCGGGGCGGGGCATCAACCGCCAAATGCCGCACGTAGGCAACGCCGGCCAGGGCATCAACCGTAAAATGCCGCACGTAGGCAACGCGGGGCAGGGCGAGTTTATCGCGGAGTGGTTCCGGGCGCTGTCCGATCGGCTGCGCAACGTCCGGGTGCTGTGCGGTGACTTCGAACGCACGCTCGGGCCGTCGCTCACCACGCGGCACGGCGTTACTGGCGTGTTTCTTGATCCGCCCTACGACGCCGGCAACCACGACCCTTACTCGTCTGCAGGCGCCGGGGTTGCCGCCCGTGCGCTTGCGTGGTGTGTGGCAAACAGCTTTGACCCCAATCTGCGGATCGTGCTTGCCGGATATGAAGGGGAGCATGAGGTCCTCGCGCTGCTGGGGTGGCGAGCCGTACCGTGGAAGGCACGAGGTGGCTACGGGTCGCAAGGCGACGGGAACGGCCGGGCTAACGCGGAGCGCGAACGGCTTTGGCTATCGCCTGCTTGCCTGTAAATTCTTATTGACGCCGCCGTCAATACGTCTATAATAGGAACTGTAGACAGAGCAACCAGACAGGAGGATCGAACATGCAAACACTTGACCACGTAGCCGGGCGCCCGATCGAGATCACGGTTCGCGGCCCCCGCAGTTTCACGTTCAGCTTCGACGCGATTGATCCGCCCGCAACCGAGGCGATCTGCGGTTTCTTCGCAGACAGCCCGGCGGTCCTGAGCGTGGTCGAAGACGCCGAGTGCGGCACGTTCATCTACTGCGACGCTTGATCATGAGCAGCCCCGCCTTCACCCTCTTCATGCAGCGAGTCCAGGGCCTGCCGCCCTCTCCCGCGCCGACGGTGCGCCCGCAAACCGACGCGGCCCGTATCGCCCTGCTGAAGATTGCGCTTGACCAGTTCCTGCTCACCCCGGAAGTCGAGCAGCTTGTCGGCCCGTCGGTCTGGGCCTTTGCTATCAACGTTCGTGAGGACTGCTGACATGACCCGCTCCGACTTTGATTACCACGCCGAGGTGCTCGCCCGCCCGCGCATCGAGCGCCGTTGCATGCACTGGGCGGTGCAGCGGGTCGACGAGATCCTGGCCGACATGGACTGCCTGCCCGGCATGACGCACGCAGACGCGGCGGCCCGGCTGCTTGACCTGGGCGTGAGCCGCGAGCGGGTTCGTCAGTTGCTGGCCGGTGATCGGAGAGCCGCGGCGCGGCAAGCTTGATGCTGCCGCCGACACGCCCCCGCCGCTCCGATCAGATCGTGCAGCCAGATAACCACACTGGCCTCGCCCGGGTCAGTCAGCAGGGGCAGCGGCGGGCAGTCCGTCAGGCACTCGCTCGGCGCCTGCGTGATCGGCATTGGCGGCGGCAATTGCGTCGTTGGCGTCGCGCACCCGGTCAGCAGGCCACACGCACTCAGCGCGAGCAGTGCGCGCCGCATTCAGCTGCCCTCGCAACTTGGCGGCACCAGCCTCGGCCGCCCGCCGCGCATCACGAAGGGCTGTGGCCTGCCGGCGTTTGGATTCAGCCTCAGCGTCCGCACGTGCAACCGAATGAGTGACGACGATGGCGTCTTGCATTGCAAGGGCGGAACGGCCCTGTTCAGTCTCGATACCGTGACGGTAGCCAAGCCAGCCAGATAGACCGGCCACCAGAACGGCAGCCAGAAGCAAATAGGTAGTTGGCACATTCAACCCTCCTCGACTTCAGCGACCGCGGCATGGTAGAGCTCGTCCCACGTCTCCGGGTGCGGTTTGCCGGGGCGCCAGTTGTGCATGTAGTACTTCCAGGCCGCCACCGCGTCGCCCATCTCAGGCAGCCGGCGGCGATCGGTGAAGAGCAGCAGACGGGCAAACCCGGCCGCCAGCACGTCGTCGTGCTCGAGCCGATTGTATACCAGCCGACTGTCCGACTTGACGCCGCGCGCCTCGCACAGCCTGGCCGCGAGATCGCGGCTCGCCGGGTGGGTCAAGACGCCGACCACGCCTCCGCCGTGCTCGAATTGCCAGAAGCCGCGCGCCGGTCCGCCGATCTGTCGGCGGTGCTCGAAGCGTGACTCTTGCAGTCCGATCGCGATCAGCATTACCCGGGCCTGCGGGCTCGTCATGGCCGGCGGCAAGAGGGCAAGCGCTTCGTTGATTGCAGCGTGCGGTACGGTCATCGTGGGTCGCCTCTACGCCGGCAGCGGCCGGTAAATCGGAACTGCTCTTTGACGGAAAAATAGCTGCCTACCACCGCAAGCACGAGGCCCACGACGATAAGAGCAATGGTGCCGGTTGTCATTCCTTGCGCCCTCCGAGGATCCGCGCAAACAGCATCTCGAGGCCTGTTGTGCCCAGACTTGCCAGCGCGGCAGCCACGCCGATCTGGCCCACCCGCGAGAGGTCCGGCACGATGACGAGGATGGACGCCCCCGCCACCGCCAGCCCCATGACCGACAGCGCCCGCCCAACTGCGACTGGCCATGTTGGCGCCGGTGTGACCAGCAGCGCACCCAACGCAATGACGAAACCAATGGCGGCAAGCGACGCAATGTCCCGGAGATCCCGCGCCACCGCTTCGAGAAAGTCACGCATATTTCACGCTCCCTTGTTTTCGGGAGTATACGTCAAGCTGCGCCCTTGATGATCCCCGACTTGACCAGCGCATCCCGCAGCGCGTTTGTCAGCGTGGCGAGCTGCTCGACGGTCGGCGTACTCGGCACCGTAGCCTGATCCGCGCTGGCGTAGCCGGCTTGGATGGCGAATGCGCGGTGATCGGTGTAGCTGGTAATCGTGCTCGCCCCGCTGACGATGGTGTATAGCGGGATATTGCCGGCGGTGAAGGTCGTCACCAGCGCCACGGCGCCCGTTGCCGGGTTCGCCTCGATGTAGCGCGTGACGCTCGCCGGAATAGATAGTGTTCCGTTTGCGATGACCGTAGCGACGCCAGCGACACGGACGACGCCGCCGTAATACCCCCACGTCAGGCCGGAGCATGTCGAAGCGCGCCGGCCGTAGAGCGTGGCCGGACTGGCCGCGTCCATGAAGGCATTCACCGTCACCTCCTTACTGGCCTGCGACTGGATGACGTTGTCGATGTTGCTGGTGCTGGAAGCCATTCAGTTACCTCGTGATTGATGTTTGCAGCGGAAAGCCGCGGCCGACCGTGGAGCTCATCTGATAGATGCGCACGTAGAGCGTCGATTGATTGCTGCCGAAGTCCGTTACCTGCTGTGCAGACGTATAGGCGACAGTCGGCGTCGAGTTGGTCAGCGCGCGCTTGAGCGTGGTGTACGTGTTGCTGCTGAAAATGTCGATTTCGTAAGCCTCCGCGGCCTCGCTCAGCGGCGCATCCACAAGGTCACGCCACTCGCCGCCGATCCGTGTTCGCCTGATCCATGTCAGCGTCCAATCATTCGTGCTCGGATGTCTGTTGCCGTTGAGATACACCGGGCTCAGGCACTCCAGATTGACGCCCGCGTAGGTGAATGCGCGGTCCGCGTCAGAGTCAATCGCCCGACCGGCCGTGATGCCCCGATACAGCCTGGATAGCCCGATCGATGCCGAATCGACGCTAATCAGCGCGTTGTCCGGGTCATTCAGCAGAATCACGGCATCGCCAGCGGCATGGTTTCCGGTGTTGTGCTCGGTGCCGAATCTCCCCCGCAGCATGTCCTGGATCACGTAACTGCCGTCACCCTGCAGCGCGACCGTGCGGGCGGCGATGATCTCCCACCGACCGTCCTTCCCGTACGCGAAGTGGTTTGCCCCATTGAGCATCGCAAGCTCGGTCACACTCTCCAGCTCGCCGGACAGCAAATCGACTCGGAGCCACGACACCGAGTCGACTGTTGTGCTGGGCTGCGTACCGATGGCGTTGCGCGCGCTGCCCATCGTGCCCTTGCCCGTCCAGCCCTGAATGTCGTCCCACGTCTGTCCGGAGTCCGTCGAGCGAAAGAGAATCCCGCCCGGCCACGCGGAGGTGTACCCCGTCATGGCTGCGACGAACGCAGGGCTGTCCATGCTTGAGTGAACCGCTGGAATGTCGAGCAGTTCATACTTGCTCGGCCCTGCCAGCCCGACCGTGCCGGGAAGAACGGCAGACTCTTCGCCCGTCACCGTGCTGGTGTAGATCGCGGCGCTGTTATACCGTGCTACGCACTCCAGCCGACCATCCGAAAGATAGTTGATATTGGTCAGGCGCAATTCGTAGGAGGCATCTGAAGCGGTGATCGTGATCACGTCGGCAGGCTCAAGGTACAGATATTCTGGCGGCAGCTTGAATTGGATCGTGTAGCGCTCAAGCCAATACAGGTACAACAGCACCTCGGCTCTCTGCGCGGCCTCCGTGGCCGTGAAGACGATCGGCATTTCCATCTCGCGCACGCTGATCGAGCTGCCACTATTGCGCTCTGCCGACTGCTCGCCAATGTCGTATTCGCGGGCGATGTCCATGTGCTTGATCGAAACCCGGCGCGGGAGTTGATTGTCCATCTCGCGCACAATCGTGATCTGCGGCCCTGACGCTTCGCCTGCTGCACGGGCGTCGAGCAGTTCGGCGGGGATAGTGGCTACCGACGCGTTCCCACGCTTCACAGCTTTGATCTTGTAGCCTGACTGAATTACGTCGAAGGGCCACGCCGACTGTAGAGGCTCGATGGCTGCTCGAATTGCGCCGGTTTGAGTTACACGGTAGCCGCGCACCTCGTCGGTGAGGTCAGACACGTCTATGTCTGATGTCGCTATGTCTGCTTGTTGAACTTCTGCCAACACTATCGATGATAGCGTGTGCGTTGAACTTTCAACTTGAGCAGTAAGAGAGATAATCGCACCATTGTTATAAACGACACCTTCAGATACTGGCCACACATCGCCCTTGTTCGATACGCTGGACCCTGGGGCCAGCAAGGTTGCTCCGATTTGTGCCCACGATCCTATATCGAAGAGCTTAAAGTCAGACCCGCCAAGACCATCAATTGATGTTACGCACGCAAAAATACTGCTATCAATTACTGCAAACTGCCTAGACGATGACCCTGGCACTCCGGAATAAATATCCCCTACAACAAGATCCGCGCTGAACCGAATCAACTCGCTGCTGGACATGTGCGCCCATATTGACACTCCGTCAAAATAAAGCGCAGCACCGACGCCGGAGGTATAGCCGGCCCCCCATAAGTCATAAAATGATGATGGTGTTGATTCTGGACCGTCGACCCCTTTTTCCCACCTGGCTATCCACCTCTGCCCCGCGCCGGAGTTTCCTCCAACACCTATTACTGCATCACCGATATCGTACAGCGGACCGTCGAGAGAGTAGTAGCTGTCCGACCCGATAGGAGGGAGTACGGGCCTGTTACCAATTGCGCCGTTAACAAACCATGCGGAAACATCCGACGTTCCAGATGCATTTTTGCGCTGATACAATAACTGCGGGTTATTCTTGCATTGAATTGCGTATGTATTCACATGGTCGTCGATTTTCGGCACCGCTAAGGTGTAGTCCTCGATAACCGCGCCATTAAGAAGCCGCCGCACGGTCCTTTGATTGAACGCTGAGCCATCGCTGACAATAGAGGCACTCGTGAGCGTCGCTTCGTCCGACACAAAAGACGATCCTATTGCATTTTGGAGCCCGACAATACGAGGCAAGCCGCCGCTTGTGTCGCCAACCACCTCCACCTTAACCTGAGCCCCCATCAGGCTATTGCCGTGATCAGCCAGCGGGTAGTCGTACATCACGATGTAGGCTAGCCCGCGATAAGCCGGAGTGTTATTCACCCCCTTGTCAGCCTGCATGCGGGGGTCTGGCTGCTGATCCTCTGTGCCGAGATAGACGCGGAAACCCTCTGCAGCCTGATTGCTTGCGATGATCGATTCAATGTCATCCGATCCGGCGTCATAAATGAGCTTCGAGCCGACCCACACGCGACGCACGCCGGCAATCGGGCCTTCACACAGTCCAACGGCAAACGTCGCTGAATAACTGTAGGTCTTGACCGTCGAGCCGCCGCCGCCCTTGCCGCCCTGCTTCTTCTTGGTGAGCGTCTCTTTGAGCTTGTCGCCTTCCAGCCAGAAGACATTGCCGAACGTCGCCACCGTGCCGTAAATGCGCGGAATGTGGGCGCCGTAAGTGCTCGTCTGGACGGACAGATCGGACAGCCGCGGGCCGACAATGGTCGGGCCTTTCGGTGGGTCGAGCATGCCTCCAACCGTGCCGCCTAGCGCCGCCCCGGTGAAGACGTAGCTTGTCCCGCCGGTAAAATACCCGATGACCGCGCCGACGATATACCCGAGCGTCTGGCCCGTGCTGTTGCCGCTCATTCGACACCCCTAAAGCGGTACGCCCTGACGATCCGAGCACGCCACGCGGCGTCAAGCCCGTGCTCGACACACTTACCAACCGACTCGTAAGCGTGGATGACTGTCTCGCCCGTCCAGACGGCGAGGTGCATGGGCTCCGCTTTCCATTTCATCAGCAGCACGTCACCGGCCTGCATGACCTGCACGCGGTCAAGGCACGTTTGCGCATCAAGGGTGGCTTCAAGCAGGCCACGGTAGGGCGTGCGGCCGTAGTTTGTCGGCGCGTCGTAGTGCAGGCCGAGCCGGTCCGCCACATGAGCGACCACGCCCGCGCAGTCCAGCCCCTGACCGATGCGCCGGCCCTGGTGGCGGAAAGGCGTCTCGAGGCACTCCCTGGCGGCGGCAATGATGTCGTCGGCTGTCATTTGGTCCCGATCTGCTGGTATTGGCTGCTGACAGGCACGAACGAATAGCCGCCAAAGTTGATCACGTTGTCCCACTTGTCGCGGCAGTCTTCCAGTCGCTTGCGGCAACCCGGGACGAGGCTGTATGTATCGCCGACCGTGACCCCGTAGTATGCCGGTTCGTACGTCTCGGCGGTCCCGTCCGCTTCGTAGCGCTTGACCTCCTGCGCCTTGAGCCCGGCGTTTGCTCCGGCGGTCCACGTGACGGTGCCGAGCGCGAACCAGTCGGCCGCCTCGGTCCTGGCGCTATCCCGCCAGATCGTCCCGTCGGTCACATGGGTGATGGTCCCCGTGACCGTGATCGGCCCGAGGGCCACCTTGCACCCGGCGAACTCTTGCCCGCCGAAAGTCTTGGGACAGGCCGCGGTGTATGTGCTGCCGACCGACTGATTGAGCGCATCGATCAGCGCCATCATCTCGATTTTGTAGCGGTCATCAATCAGCGTTGTACGCCCGAGCGTCGCCGCGCCGACCGGCTCTTCGTCCTCGACCGGTGCATTCCATGCGGTCGCGAAGCAATACATCCGGGCGCCGTCAAACACACCACTCGCTACATCATCTCGGTCAATGCCGGCAATGGCCAGCACGCCCTCTAGATCCATGACGCCGGGGCTCGTGGTCGTCGTGCCCTGCGCACCGGTGAATTGATAGCCGCTGTCGGTCTTGTAGATCTGGCCGCCCGACATGAGCAAGTCGCGCGGGTGGTCAGTCAAGCGCACGATCAGGCCGGATGTGGTGACGATCCGCAGGCAATGGCAGCGGTAGTGGTAGTCGGCGACGACGGGCTTCATGGGTTGATCAGCTCCACAAGTTCGATCTGGCTGGTCTGCCGGACATCGGGCGTCAGGTGCTCGAAGTCTATGCGGGAATTGAAGCGCACGGGGATGTCGAACTCGCAGCCCCCGCGCACCTCCTCGCCGGTCTGAGGGGCCGTGTTGACTGTGCCGCCGCTGGAGTACGCCGTGAATCCCGTCGAATTGATTGACAGTGTGATTGTCGTGGCGCCCGTCGCCGTGACGGCAGCGCGCCTCCCATTGATTTGCGTCATGCCGACGACGCCCGACACATGGACGCTCTCCCCCACAAGGAAGGAGTGCGTCCCGATGGTGAGCACGGCCGCGGCAGCCTGCGTAATCCCCGTAACCGTGCCGGCCTTATTGGCGGCCAGCGTTACGCGCCCGGTCGTCGTGTCGACCGTAAAGCCAGTCAGTGCGTGGTCGCCGGTCACACTGTTACGGACGCCGATGAGCGTTGTGCCTGCAACCGGCTTGAACAGCGTGCGGACCGGCAGGCCGACCGATAGCGGCGTGCCCCCGGAGCCGTACTGCTTCTGGAGCTGGTACACGCTGCCAGCCGTGACGATATCAAGCAGCTGGTCGAAGGCGGTCGGCGGTCCGTTGTTTGCCGCAGTGGTGTAGTCGTCGAAGGCCTTGGCGCGGAAGCCGGCGAACATCCCGTACGCCCGGTGGTAGAGATCCGCCACGGCGGCGCGCTTGACCGCATTGCTCAGCACGTAGCTGATATCGAAGTAGCGGACCGGGTACGGGTGCACCAGGCGCCGGTACTCGCTGTTGCCTGCGGTCTGCGTAATCTCGACGTTGTACTGGTCCGCGTAAGTCGCGCCCATCCGCACGTCGACCGGCAGCCGTTCCTCGAGAAATGGATTGCTCATTGATACCTCTGCGCGCCGGAGAAGGCTGACAATGCCTCGCGCGCGCCCTGCCCGGCGGCGCGGCGCACGTCTGGCGCGGATCCGCCGTTGACGGTGACGTTGATTGTGGTGCTACCGCCCGACCGCGTGGCGCGGCCAAGCGCTTCATTCGGGACGATAGACCCCGATGTTCCCGGCCGGAATAGCTCCGGTCCGCGCTCGCCGACAAGGTACGTCTTGCCCATGCTGACCGGGCCGCCTTCTGCCCGCACGCCGCCGAACGCGCTGGCAATTGTCCCAATCACACCGAGGACACCGCCCGACCCGCTGTTGCTCTTGCCCCAACCTCCTATTGCCTCAAAGATCTGCGCCGCTGCCGCTTCAGCCGCCATGCGCTTGAGGGTATCGCCAAACGACTTCAGCATGCCGTCCACGCCGCCGGCAAACGGATCGAACAGGAAGTCCGCAAAGGCAGACTGCATGTTGCGCGCCGCCTGATCGGAGAACGCGCTCATGGCGTCGGTCGACTTCTCGACCGTGTCGGGCAGCGTGCCGAGCCGCGTTTGCACCGCCTCGATGTACTCCTCGGCGCCGATCCGGCCAGCGACAAAGGCGTCGCGCAGCAGGAACATAGCCGCTCGGGTTTCCTCGAGCTTGGCGGTCGGTGCGGCGTCAAGCATTGCGTTCAGCGCTTCCTGGTCGGCACGCATCTGCTTGATGCTTTCCTGCGTGTCGCTGAAGGCGTCCTGCGCCTCGAACACCGCCCGGCTGTAGGTCTCCTGAGACACTGCCCCGCGGTCGAGCAGTTCATTCAGTCGCTCGATCTCCGCGGCGTAGGCCTCTGCCGGCGTGCGCGTGGACTCCATGACGTTTTGCCCCTCGGTGAGCGCCTGGGCTTGGGCCTTGAATGCCGCGATCGAGTCTTGCACCGAGGCCGCAAAGGCCAGCTGCGACGGGTTCGCGCCGGCCAGCTTGTAACGGTAAAGCTCGACCTCTTCCGACGTGAGCCCAATCGTGGCGGCCTGGTCGGCAAAGGCCTTGCTCAAGCGCTGCAGGTCGGAGACCTTGGGGGCTCCCGTGCTGGGCGTCTTGCCGGCGGTGAACGGGACGGCGTTGCGTGTGGCAGGCGTTGCAGGCGCCGGTGGGCCGACGAACGGCTGGGCAGCCGCAGCGCGGGCACCGAGAATAGAGGCGGTCAGCTGGTCCACTTCTTTGCGGGCTGCCGCCGCGTCCTCTTTCATCGCGTCGCCGATCACCCCGGCGCCGGAGAAGTCGAGCTTGGCAACGGCAACCGCTTGCGCTGCGAGCCCTCCGAGTTCGCGCCCGATGCCGGTGAGCACAAAGGCTAGCTCCACGCCGAGTACCGCGACCGTCTCGAATACAACGGCCAGCCCGGTGACGATGTTCTCCACGGCCTTCGATTCCTTCGCCGTGTCGACCATCGCCGTGGTGATCTGGACGAAGGCGGGCAACATCCGTTGCGCCATCTGGTTCGTCACGCCCGTTGCCGCGGCCTGGAGCCGGGAAAGGTTGTCGTTGAAAACTTCCGCCGCCTTGGCTGCCTGGCCGTCGACCGTCAACCCGAAGGCCTGCGCCTCCTCGCGCATCGCCTGCAAGCCCGCCCGGCCGCTGTTCAGGAACGGAATCAGCTTTGCGCCTGACTTGCCAAACAACTCCATTGCGAGCGCCGCTTTAGCCGGCCCGTCCTCAAGCTGGGAGAAAGCCTCGGACACCTCGATCAACAAGTCCTCGCCGGACTTCATCTGCCCGGCCGCATCCGTGACCGCGACCCCCAGCTTGCGGTACGCCTCGGCGGGGGCGGTCAGCCCGTTCGCCGCGTCGGTGGCCGACTTGTTGAGCCGACCCAGTGCCGCGGTCAGTTCGTCGGACGACGCCCCGGACAGGCCGGCCGCGTACTCGAGTTCGGAAAGGGCTTCGGTTGTGATGCCGGTGGACTGGGCGAGCTTGGCGAGGCGGTCGGCGTTGTCAATGGCGGCCTTGGTCATGGTGGCGAACACGCCTGCGGCAGCAGCCGTGGCGACGCCGATCGCGGTGGCAACCTGCTTGACGGACTTCTCCATCTCCTGCAGACGCTTTTCGGCCCGCTTCGAGTCCGTCTCAAAGCTGCCCGTCCGCATCAGCAAGTCGATAACAATAGAGCCTGCGGCCATGTCTACTCCGGTCCGATAACGCCAAGCGCCCGCATAGTCGCAAGCGCTGCCGCGTCCAGGCCATCCGGGAGCCGCGGCGGGTGCAGATAGTCTAGCGCGGACTGCACGTCTGCGCCATTACGACCGGCGATCAAAGCGGCCGGACGATGGAACCGGTGCAGGTCGTCAAACGGGTGAGCGCGGTAATACTCTGCCCAGCGCTCGAACTCCACGCGGGACATCGACGCACGCCACTCCGCGACCGTCCGGCCGCCAAGGGCGAGCGCGAGGGTGTGCCAGAACTCGTCCTCGCTGCCCGCCCTTAGACGTTTCCCGGCGCGGAGACCCCCAGGCTGACAATGTGGTCGGTCATCTGCTTCGACACATAGGGGCGAATACAGGCAGCCTCCTCTAACGTCAAAATAGGAACCCCGTCCGCATCACACAAGCACCGGTGGATAAGTTGGGCGGTGGCCCAGCTGCGCTCTTCCTTGCTCAAACTGATCTCGCACAGCCCGACCAGACGACTCTCCCGGTCTGTCGCTTCCCGGAAATAAAAAGTCTCGACGCTGCCGTCGACCATCTTAACTTCCCGGGCGTGGGCCTCCGTGCTGGCAAAAATTGCCGGGTTTACCTTAGGCGCGGTCATGCGGCCTTCCAGTACGTGGTCACGACGCCAGAGCGCTGAAGCGTCAGGGTGCCCCGGACGACCTCGTTGCCCGCGATATCAATGTTGACGTCGGAGATGTAGGCGATGAACTCGAAGCACGTCCGATCGGTCGGCACGTTGAACGTGTCGTCCGAGGCAAGCGTCGGCGCCGTGGTGCCGTCCGACAAGCAGATCAGCCAGGACAGATTGTCGCCCTGTTCCTTGAGGTCGAACAGCACCTGGTGGCTGGTCTCCTGCGGCTTGAGGATGAACGGCACACTCACCTGGCCGGGCGTGCCGAGGCCGCGAACGTAGGTCCGCTCGGTCTCCGACAGACATGTGTCCTCAATCTGGTCAGCCGGGCCGCCGAGACCAGTGATGCCGGTCGGGCAAGCCATGCCGACCAGCGCGGGATCGCTGCTCGTCAGAGTGTCGATAAAATAAAGCCGCGTGCCTTGGGTTTTTACGCTACCTGCCATGTCGTTCTCCGGGGGTTATCGGGGGTACAACCAGTCCATCTGGATTGCGATCCAGTACAGCTTTGTTTCGGTGTCACGTTGGTTGATCGGGACGCCGGTCACATGGCCTGCCGTCTCAAGGGCGGCCCGTACCGCTGTTGCCAGCGTGACAATACCGGCGCTTGTCGCGTGCCAGCAATTGACCTGCAAGGTGCAACGATCGATGTCCGGCGCATCGGCCAGATTGATCTCCGGCACGCCGGACACCATCTGCCACGTGATGTAGGGCTGCGCCACCTCCGGCGGGGCGCTGCCGTGCGGGTAGATCCGCGTCGAGACAATCGCCGCAACGGCGGTCGCGCCGGTCAGGAGGGCGTAGACGGGCGGGAGCATCAAGTTCCCCCGCTGTTTTGCGCGGCCAGCTTGCGCACAACGAGGTCAATCCGCCGCACCAGATCCGCCGTCACGACGTTAATAACTTGTTGCCCTTTCGCCAGCACGGCCGGGCGCAACCATGGTGTTGCCGGCTGGTGCACGCTGCCCCACTCAAGCAGGTTGGCGGTCATGAGCGTGGACGTCTTCTCCCCGAGCGCGTTATCGAACGTCGCGCGCTTGACCCGAACAAGGTACCGCTCGCCTTTACCATCAAAAGGTGGCTTGCCGCGACTGGCGATCACGCTCTTGACGGTCGTCCCGGTCGAGTCAGACCCTCGGATGTCGATAGCGGCGCGCAAGTTGGCCTTCGCCTCGTCGCGCAGCAGCCGGGCGCCCTTCGCCAACGCGAGCTTGACCGGCCCGCCGCGCTTGCTGACGACCTCGGCCGGCAAGCTGCGAAGCGTGGCAATCACGCCTTCGACTCCAGATAGCTGGACTTCGACTTTCACGCTTTGCGTTCTCCTGCGGCCGAATCTTCGATATCGTCCGATCTCCGAGCGCCGCGAGTTCGACCGATTTGCGATCGTCTTTTCTGAGATCTGCCGCGTTGCGATGATCTCGCGATACACATCGACCCAACTACCCAGCGTGCGATACCGAGGGTCGAGGAGATTAGATTTGAGATCATGTCAGTGCAACCGGGGGTTAAAGTTCGCCGCTAAAGATCGGCTCAAGCCCGAGCCGCGCACACGCGACATCCCACGGGTCTTCAGAAATATCGCCCGTGAGTAGCAAGGCGCAGTCAGCGTGTGTCGCCGTGAGCACGATTCCCTGCGCGGCTGATCCAGCCTGCGCTGATGCGTACAGCACATCAGCGTCATACAGCGCGGGAATCCACAGCGGCTCGATCAAACCGCTGCTCGCGTAGTGCGTAGCGTCACCGGCATGACCGACGGGGCGCAACGGTGTTGTGAACATTCCGGATGCAGCGGGGTGCAGGCAGTCGCCAATATTGCGCGCCTGCTCGACAATGCTGGCAGGACAGATCAGTGTCATGAGCGTCCACATGTCAGTACGCCTTCATCTTTGCGTTCATCCACGACTCAGCCGAGGCTACGACCGACTGATCTGGTAGCGTTCCGCCTCTGATCATGATCCCGTAGATATGGCCGTTGAACGGCATCAGGTCCGTTGATCGCCCGCCGATGGTCGCGGCGAAATTTCCAAAATCGACATTCCCCTGATTCATCGTACTCAGCTCGACATCGGAGCCATTTCTGCGCAGCAGCAGATACGCGCTGCGGATTTTAGATTGCGCGGTGATCACGGACCGGTCTGGAGCCGGCGCGAATACCCCCGTTCCTGCCACCGACTGTGACGATCCGCGAGAATTCGCGCGGTACGAATTAGCGCCACTGCTCGACGGAGCGAGCATTGCGAGCGTCCCATTCACAGAATCTACGCTCGTACTCGTCTCAAAAACCATCCCAGTGGCGTCGACCATTTTCCGCACACCGCACACCGCTATCGCGGAGTCTGATGCAGACAGATTGAGCGCCGAAATATTAAGCTTGTCATCTACGCCATCGAATTTCATGTACGGCATAAACCCGGTGGTGTCGTAATCCGATGCGCTCGTGACGCGCTGATAGCTCGGCATCCCGATGCTGGAGCTCGTGCGCATGTCTGCGTCTGTAATGCTGCCGCTGACGGTCAGTGTCAGCGTGCCCGCTGTGCATGCGATCTCATGCACACCTGCAGATTTCACCCCGGACGCCGTGCCAGATAGCGTAATCGTGCCGGCTCCGCTGAATCGCAGTGTGTATGACGTAGCCAGCGTCGTGACGCCCTGTGTCGCCAGCGCAGACGTGCCCACCAGAATGTTGTAGCGCGCTGAGATCGTCGGGCGGCGCGTGCTCGTCGTCTGCGATGCGTGATTGCCGCGCCCTGATTTGTCGAGGATTTTTCCGACAGGCTGCTCCATCGCAGTGACAGGCACCGTCCCGGCGGAGTCCTGGAACATCGTCGACATGTCGCTCGGGTCTAACCACAGGCCTTGCTCGCCTGCAGCAAATAGATCGGCTGGCGACCACACGGGCGTGACGACGCCGGACCACACTGGGCGCGTGCCCTGGTACGCCGCCGTTACAGCCCTCGACCCGACTTTAAGTGCTGTTGCGTCGCTCAGAAGCATCACGCGGCCTCTACGATCACGTATAGCGTCTCAGCGTCTTTCGTCGCAATCGCGTCGTACTGCGCTTGCGTGAGGGGCTGTATCTTCGTGATATTCCCGGTGAGTGGGTTGGCGTAGTACCCGACCGCGTTAATGCCGGCACGAATTCGTTGGGCGCTTCTGCTGTTACTCATAATTCCTCGTCCTGATTGCGTTCACCCGGCACCGGCTCACCGTCCAGACCGAACACCGGCCCCTCCGCCTCCTCGTCTGCCAGCGCCGCCAGCAAGGCGTCAAGCTTGGCCTCGATGCGGTCGAGCTGGTCAGTCAGCGGGTAGCGCGACACGCCCGGGGGGCCGCCCGGATACCGCGGGGGCGGACTCGGCGGATCGGTGATCTCGGTACCGCGCACGGGACTAACCATTGTTCACTCCCTCCTCGGTCATAAGCGTCAAGTGCCGGACAAGCGTCGGGTCAGGCAGCACGGCGCGGATATTGTACACCAAGCCGGCGTGAGTGACGCGCATTGCAGGCAGTACGCCGGGGATTTGCCGGATCGTCATCCTGACCGCCACGCCGGCCTGCGCGGCCTGCCCGGCGACAAACTCACGACCAGACAACGGCACGATCTCCGCGGGCACGTTGGCTGCAAAGCTGTCCCACGTCTCGACCACGCCGCCGTGCGCGTCTCGCGTGATGGTAAGGGACTCGATGCCGACGCGGTGACGCAGCCGGCGGTTCAGCGGCGCGCTCATAGGCCGAAGTCCAGACGGTGCTTGCCCCACAGATGCTTGGCCGCGTCGCGGTACTTCTCGCGGTCGAGCGGATCGGCGTCATAGTCGGCCTGCACCATCAAGATCACGCCGGTCGCCACGGTTTCACGGCCCTCGAACATGTCACTGCTGATTTCGTCTTCCCCGGAAAACTCGAGGTACTCGCGTGTTGCTGAGGCAATCAGCCGCTCGATCTCGTCGTCGTCCGAATTGTGAGTGACCCGCAGCGCGGCTTTCACGATTGTAAGGTCAAGCATGGCCTCTCCATTTTCTCCACTGCCGCCGAATCGCCCACGCGGTAGACCCAAAGGCCAACAGCCACGCGCTGGCCAGTAGGCCTCGCACGGGCATCGGGTTGGCCGGCGAGGCGTCGAAGCTCGACACTTGGCCCTCAAACCCAAACAGCGCCCGCGCCGGGTGCGCCAGGTCTTTCTCCGGCGCGTAGCTTGTCAAGTACCCCGCGCTGTCCATGTGCATGACGTGAGACAGCACCCAACGCGGGTGGCGCAGGCTCCACGGATGATCAGACGCCCGGACGATAAGCAAGTACCCGCCTTCGCCGGACCATTTGTCAAGCGCGTGCGACAGGCAGTTCTCGCCGACATAGCGGCCGTGCCGCCGGTCTCCCTGCCTGCGCTCGCGCTCGTCAGCCATAATGGCGTGCATCCGCGCCGACCCACTCCCGCAATAGTACCCCGGTAGGGTCATCGGTGCCCTTGAATTCTGACCGGTGGCCCATCCCGATTCCGCCGCGGCCGGGCAAGCCCTTGATGCCCGTCACGCGGTGGCCGCCGAACAGGTGGTGCGGGCGGAAGTTGTTCCACAGCGCCAAGTCAATGAACTTCGGTCGTTGCTGGCACGCGACCCGGAGCGCCGCCAACCCGCGCCCACGCACGGCAGTCGAGCATAGGCTGGCGTGTCGGTCGTTGCGGAGCTGGCGGCCCTTGCGCGTCTCGACGTTGTAGTAGCGCGCGAGAAACTCCCCGACCAGCTCGCCTTTCTCCAGCTCACGGTCGACAACGCGCAGCCAATCCGGCTTGTAGTGGTCGTCGTCCTCAATGATAACGACCCGCTCGTCCACGCCGATGACCGCCAGCCCGGCCAGGATGTTGCGCGCCTGAGTATTGTCGCCGGGTTTCCAATACGGGCGTGGCCGCACGATGTCAATGTGCCAGCCATGCCGGCGAGCCGTGATCGGCTGCGCCTCCTCGCCGTCGTCAACGATGACCCAGCGCACCGGGCCCGCATACGTCTGCGCCATCATCCAGCGTTCACACAGCGCCCAAGCGTCGGGCCGGCAACCGGTGGCAGTCAGGAGGGTTATCATGCCGGCACCCGCGCGGCCGCGAAAACGTGCATCGGCAGCTGGCGACGGGCGTCACGCGACTCGCCGTGGTCATTCAGCCTGATCTCGATCGCCCCGGCGTACTCGTTTTCGATGTCGGTAAATCCCGCGTCGGCCAGCAGCAAGGCGATACCCGATCGGGTATAGCGGTAGTAATCGTCCGGAAACCCGTGCTCCGGGAATGCAAACAGCGTCGTGACGACCAGCCAAGCGCCGGGCTGCATTGCCTCGCGCAACTTCGGCAAGGCAACCCACGGCCGGGCGACGTGCTCCAGCACTTCGGAGCACAGCACGCCGGTAAAGCGGCCCGCCCACTCGTCGGGCAGGGCATGCAAGTCGGCCACGCGGTCGACGCCGTCGCCCGGCTGCATGTCGATCCCTGTCCAGGCGCCTCGCGCCAGGTCGCGGTTCACAATCCACCACGTCTCCGGATTCGTCAGGCGCGACCCGACTTCCAGCACGTCGACGCCGAGCTTGTCGGCGTGGCGCTCAATGTACCGGCGTATACGGCCGCGCACGCAGTCATCAGGCAGTTTCATAGCACGTCCTCGAGGCGGCGGCGCGGGAAGCAAGTCAAGGCCGTCTGCCGTGTTGCGTTGATGATCTCGATCCGGCCGGCGTATTGCCGCTGCGCCCTCTCGAAGTCACGTGGCCATCGCGCTACTGAACCGGCGCTGCCAAGCCCTTCCGGGTGGTCGCCGTGCCAGTGTGTTTTTCCATCCGTGTGCTGCGCATCGTATCCGAGCAAAATGACCCGCTGCGCGCCGCGCAGGATGGCTAGCGCAAGCGCTCCGTATCCTGAGTTTTTACCCTTGTCATGAGTAACGTGCTCGGCCGCCTTGACGCCATTCAGCGGCGTCGAAAGCCGTCCGGCAAACGTCTCCTTGACCTCAGTCAGATGGGCATTCCACCACTTCCGATCCATGGCGTACAACTCATCTGCCCACGGCGCAGCGCGGAACGTCGTATTGACGACGATCACGTATCGCTCATCATCGGCTTCGCGCCATGCACGCACCGCAGCAATATCCTCCGGCGTCAGGCTCGGGCCAGAAGCGAGGCATACGGCTTCCTTAATCACGGGCAGGCCTTCCTGGTAATCCTTGATCGCCCTTCTCTCCGTCCTTGCCGTGCCTGCCGTCGCGCCCCTTGCGCACCGCCAGGCGCCATTGGTCTGGCACGGTGCCCGGCAGGTCGGTCGGGCCGTCGACTTGAGCAATCCAGTAGGAGCCGAGGTGCGTTACGCCGTCCCCCTCTTCATACGCTTTGCCCGCGGCGTACACACCACGGTCAATGACGGCCGGGAGGCTCAGCTCGTGGCGGCGCGCTTGACCGTCGCGGGACCAGACGAGCGCGAAGCCCCGGTCGCTGGTGCGCTCAACCGTCATGTCGTCGAATCCGAGTCCGTCGACACCGTCTCGCCCGGGAGCGCCATCCTTCGGTGTCGGGATCCGCTCAATTGCGCGCTGGAGGGTGTCTTGTGCGCGCCGTTCGAAGTCCAGCGCCCATTTTGCGCACTCGCCTTCCAGCATCCCGCGCACGTCTTCTATTGTGAAAGACTTGCCGTCGATACCATCACGGCCATCCTTGCCGTCTGCTCCTGGCGCTCCGTCCTTGCCATCGATACCGTCGCGGCCGTCAGCACCCGGCGCGCCATCGATACCGTCGCGACCATCCTTACCGTCAAGGCCTTTCTCGCCTTGCGGTCCGCGCTCCGGTCGTGAGGCCTCCAGCGCAGCCAGGCGGGCAGCGAGCGGGCTTAGCGCCCGCGCGAGGTAATCGTGGAAGCCGTCGACGAACCGTTCAAGCGCAGACATGGAGCGTCTCCGGAGATTTTTGGTATAGGCGGGCCAGCGCGCGGTCAACCTCTTCGTCCTCGTCCGGCTCGTCCGGGGTCGGATCGGCAGGGGGTGCGGGAGGCGCAGGCGGCGGCGCAGCCAGAGGGCTCGTTTTGTCGCGCTCGTCCAGGGCGGCAAGCGAATAATTTTGCTGTTGCAGGTAACACGTGTCGCCGCCAGTCACGGGGGCGAGCTGCTCGTTCGCGCGGGCTTCGTTGGGCGCCATCCAGCCTCCGCCGATCGCGTCGCTCCACGCCTTGTAACGGGTTGCCGTGTCCATACGCATCAGCGCGTGTGTATCCAGTTCGATGCCGATCGTGCGGCCGTCCAGCCCGAGGCCCTCATCCAGACACGCCTCCATGCTCTCAATCGGCTCTTGCAACGCCCGGCTGTAGTAGCCGATGTAGCGGTCTTCGTTGCTGTTCGCCGGCATCGGCGCCAAGTCAATCATCCACATGGGGACGTGGAACACTGAGCAGACGATTTCCGCCGTGAGCTTGAGCTGCTCGACCAGCTGCGCGTCGAGCGCCTTCACGGCGATCGGCGTGAACTTCATGTCGTAGCCGAGGACCGCGACTTTTCCGAAATTGTCGCCGCCGTAGTTCTCATGCCAGCGGGTGCGAATTGTGGCCGCCTGGTCGGTCTTGATCTCACCCGGGGCGGTCAGGATGCCGCTCGGCGTGGCGTTGTTCGCGAAGAACTTGGACTGGCTGTTTTGAATCGCCAGGCCTTGCGTGGCGGCAAGGTTGCACGCATAGAGCGGTGAGATGCCGACAAGCGGGTGGAACAGGCAGTTCATGCGGTCGTGGATCATCTCGCGTGCCGGCACGATAACGTCCTGCTCGATGCCGGGCATGTTGTCGCGCCGAAGACGGTAAAACACCTCCCCGTCTTCAGACACGAGCGGCTCGACCTTATCTGGGTCGAGCACATGCAGGCGGGTGACCACGCCGCGGTTGTCCCGCTCTTTCAGGGCGTATGTGTTCCCGCGCGTCAGTCGGCTAATCTGCCAGCTCGAGCGAAACTGAATCGGGTTTTGGTATGCGTTCGGCCGGCGCAGCACCGGGCTATAGGCGCCGCTCTCGGTCTCTTGCCAGATGCCGCCGGGCGGGCGCTGCATCAGCTTGAACGGCAGCTTGGAGATGTCGTTGGCGATCAGCGTAATGCAGGAGAACACCGCGTGATACGCAAGCAGTCCGTCTTGGGACAGCGGCGACAAATTCATTTGGAACCCGCCGGGCGTGCTGTCGTACAGCGTCGTCCACGCGCCGCCCTGATCGGGCGGGAGGAGTGCTTTGCGCCCGGTAATCCGGTCGACAAGCCTGGTCAGCACATTTGCCACGTGTTCATTCCTCAGCGGTAGGCCACGCGGCGAAGCGTATCATTCCTTGGCCTTCATGTCGCGGCGTTCATACGCGCGCTTGCGTGCAGGCTTCTCGGAGTCCGCCTCCTGCTTCTGCAAGTCCAGAAACGGAGGCGCAGGGGTTGCGACTGGAAGGGCCTCGACGCGCGTTGCCTCGAACACCTTGGCCGGGGCGCGCTCGGCTCGACCCGTAGCGATCAGCAGCCGAGCGTGGTCGTTGCGCACTTCGTCGGTATCGCCTGGGCGCCAGCGCTTGCCGCCGTATGGGAAATTCTTAAGGGCTTTGATGCGCATGCTACGCCTCCGCTTGCTGGAATTCGGCGATACGCTCGCCAAGAATTTCGGAGTACGTCCGCATCGCTACGCCTTGGCGCAGCAGACGACTTTGCTCGCTCTCAGGCAAACCGTGGAAAATAGAGGTCGAGTAGAACGCAGCCAATTTCTCACGCTTCTCGTCCAGTTCGGCCTTTTCGGCAACAACGCGCTGTTGGTGCGGGGGCAGAGTCACGTCGGGTGCTCCTTGAAAGAGGCAGACCGCCCGAAGGCGGCCCGCCGTTACTGCTTAAGCCGAGGACACGGCACCGTAGTCGGCGTCGTTGATGTACTGCACGGCGCCAGAACGACGCTTAGCGAAGTCAATCGGCATCACGACCTTGAGTGCCACCGACTCGGTCTGGAACATGCTGACCACCTTGCCGGTTGCGGCGGTCGGGGCTTGCGAGTCCATCGCGGGATTGTTCGCCATTTCGATCGAAGCGTCGCGCGACATGCTCACCTCGACGCCACGGTCGCCGATCCGGTAGATATCGGAGGGCTTCAGCAGGATCATGTGAGCGGCGTTCACGTTGTCGCCCGTCACGACGGTGTCGCCTTCCAGCGTGCCGCCGGACTGGGTGATGCCCGGGAATTCCTGCTGCCCCAGCGCGTTACGCATGAGCTGCAAGGCCTTCGCCATCGCCGGGTTCATGACCAATTGCAAGCCGGTCGAGTTTTTGGCGGTCAGGAAGGGCGCATAGAGCGCGGCGATATCGGCCCGCACGTCTTCCGCCAGCGTGCCGTGGCTGCCGATTGCCGTTACGCCGTTGAGAAGGCCGGCCGGGGCGGCCAGGCTGCCCGCATCGGCGCCGACGAACGTGGTATCCAGGCGCTGGACGGCAGCGTTGACCAGCGCGTCGCGCACCAGCATTTCCGCGGACGGCGAGGACTCGCGCATCAGCTCCAAGGTCATGACCGCCAGCGCCGCGACCTTGCGGTACTTGAGCTCCACGTCCATGAAGTCGGCCTTGCTCACCGGAATGGCCGACGCCTCGCCAACCCAGTAACCGGTCGCGGCGCCGTCCTGACCCTTGATCACGATGTTACCGGGCACCTGGCGCAGCGGCAGGCGGTTGTAGACCGTCTGCCCGTACAGGAACTCAATGAAATCGCCAGTAAAGCGGTTGTTCGCCGCGGCGAGCTCGAAGCCCCACGCGTCGCTGTCGGCCTGGGTGGTGCCCCCGCCCTCCACGTCGGCTTTGATCACGCCGACGAGGGTCGGGTACGCCTTGCCCCAGCGGTTGTTCGCGATCGAGACCGCCGAACGGCCGTCGATCTGCGCCAAGGTCTTGGCGATCACCATGCGGGTGTAGTTCTGGCCAGGGAAGTGCTCCTCGGCCTCGCGATTCATGTGAATGGCCGGGGCGCCCGAGCGCGACTCGGCGCCCTGCTTGCTGGTGGCGCCCAGCGCCGGGGTGGCGCGGGATGCCTTGACTTTTTCGAGCGAGCGCAGACGGGTCAAGTCTTCGTCAATGCTGCGGATCTCGGCTTCCATCTCGTCGAATTCGACTTGTTCCGATTCGTCCATGGAGCGGCTGCCGTCCATGGACTTCTGGACGATGGCTTCAAGGCCGGCCGCCTTGGCGGCGCGGGCGGCTTCAAGGGCCGCGATGTGTTCTGCGAGTGTCATTTGGTTTTGCTCCGGTAGGATTTGAGAGATACAACGCGTTTACCCTGCGGAGCAGGCGTGGGGGCGTTACCCGGTGCGGCCCCGTCACCCGTACGGCCGATCGCGGCCAGGTGCTCGAGGTCGATACTCTTGATGGCCTGAATGACCGCCTGCGAATTCGCGGGGATCGTGACGAGACTAAGCTCGAGCCATTCCCATTCTTTGAAGCGGAGACCCCCGGTCTTCAGCTGCTCGACCGCCCCGCCAACGGCACGAAACCCGATCGAGACCGCGGAGACAAGCTGGTACTTCAGGCTATGGATGGCCTCGTCAACCCTGTCCTTCAGGCGGCCGGCCTCCGCGATACGCGGAAGGCGTGCTTCGAACGGGATGCCCTCTTTGGTCGGCTGGGCGAAGGTCACGTGGCCCACCGGTGCGTCGTGCTGGTGTTGCCACAGTAGCGGCATCGGGGTTGTAAATTTGGCGCCGAGCGGCTCGACGATGTCGCCCATTCGGTCCGGGGCCGGGGTGCTCGCCACGCCGGAGATATGGACGAATTCCGCCTGCTCGTCTATTGACTTAACCGTCAATACGCTATAAGCTCTGTCCACGTTGGGCCTCAGATGAAGTGAATCTCGTACTCGGGCGGCAACTCGGCACCGGCCAGCGCGACGGCGCCACGCGCCATCGTCAGCGCGGCCATGCCATCTATGCGGCCGGTCGCCCGGTGCTTGTCGAGCTTGCGGTTTCCCGCAGGGTCACGCGATATTACCGCGTTTGCCGCGCACATTGTAAGCACAGGATGCGCTCCGTGCGCAAGCCGCCCGTTCAAAAGGTCGGCTTCGAGCGCGTCGATCGCCGGGCTCATGTCCTTGAAGCCTTGCCCCATCTCGACCAGCGGCAGGGTAATCCCGAGCCCCTCGAATTCTTTGCGCAGCACGTCGATCCGCCAGCGATCGAACGCGATGCCCTGCAAATTCATCCCGGCGGTTGCCTCGGCGATGTCGGTCGCGACGAACCCATAATCGACCGTGGCGCCGGGCGTGGTGTGCAGGTAGCCTTGACGCACCCACACATCGTATGGCGCCCGGTCGCGCTTGGACCGCTCGGCCAGGCCGATCTCGGGTGTCCAGAAGCGGCACCAGACGTGCCAGACGCCGAGGATCTGGGCGAGCAGGACTAGTGCCGTCAAGTCGGTGCGGGCGGAAAGGTCCAGGCCACCGTACACGTCAGCATTGCCGAAGGGGAGGACCACGCCGCCGCACGACTTCCACACTTCCTGCGAGACGAAAGGCGAGACGGTCGATACGCGCTGATTGAGGCATAGGTTGCGAAACGTGTTCTCGCTGGTGGGCATCCGGCTTGCCTTCTCCGCTTCTTTCTCCAAATCGGGCAGGCTGCGAAATTTCCCGAGCGCCGGGTTCGCCGCTCGCCACGCTGACTTGTCCAGCACGCCGGCCTCTGCCGGGGCCGCATAGACGTGGCTCACGATTTTCCGGTCGCCGGACTTCTCCGCGTCGTCCAGCCAGATCGAGAACAAGTCGTTATCGTTCGCGGCCTGCGTGCTGATCGCCACCAGCAAAGGCGAGGTGTGGGCGCCCTGGGCGGTCGTGATCGCGTCGATAAAGTCGTCTTGCGGCCCGCGCACCTGGCCGACCTCGTCCAGGATGGCCAGAATCGGGGAGAGACCGTGCGCCGTCTTGCCCTCGGCCGATAGGGCGCGATACTCGACGTTCATGGGCAGGCCGACCAGCCGCTTTCCGCTGGGCACGACGCGCACAATTTTGGATAGCAGCGGGGAGAGCTGCACCATTTTCGCCGCGTAGTTGTAGACCTGCGCGGCCTGCTCCCGGCTGCGCGCGCCGCTCACAATTTGGGAATTCTGCCGGGCTTCGGGGCCGACCAAGTGCGCAAGGGCCATGCCGGCGATCAGGGCGGTTTTTCCATTCTTGCGGGCAATCGACAGGTACGCGGTGTGCGTGCCGGCCTTGTTGTCATAAATCGCGCGGATGAACCGTTTCTGGAAAGGCAACAGCTTGATCGGCTTTCCGACCAGCGCGCCCTCCGGCGTCAGGCAGTACCGCTCGATAAAGGCAATGACTTTAGTGGCGCGGCTCATTTCACGGATCGAAGCCCCGGAATCAGCCCGTCGTCGGTAGCCACGCTCTTGGCGGCCTTCTCGGCCCCATTGCGCTTGGCCTGGTCTCCGCTCTCCCCCTGGGTTGCCTCGGCGTGGACGTGGAGCATCCGGGACACTGCGACCGCCCGCCGGGACAGCGTCTCGAGCAGGGTGTGCCGTGGGTTGATCACAGGGGTTCCCTTCGCGTTTTCGAGCACGTCGCCCTCTGCGTCAATCTCACGCTGAAGCCGCTCGATGTCCGCCTTGCAGCGGGCCAGGCCTGCCGCCAGCTCGAGATCCGGGGCCGTCCAGGCATCGCGCGCGCGCGTGCTCACAAGCGAATCCCAGAAAGGGCGGTCGCCCTCGCGCAAATTGACGTGGGCTGGGGGTTCGAGCGGTGCGGCGGCAGCGTTGGCGGCGGCACGCGCGGCGGCGGTGATGCTGTCGGAGCGCTGACGTTTCATCTGAAATGTTTCCGGTTAGCACTAAAAAAAGAG